>Ga0210403_10000028_pt1 | contig 162978 bp, 142 predicted proteins | sample IncBWC19MmetaG_FD_150863 | JGI IMG/M metagenome (GOLD analysis project Ga0210403, IMG submission 150863) | Forest soil microbial communities from Barre Woods Harvard Forest LTER site, Petersham, Massachusetts, United States - Inc-BW-C-19-M | ecosystem: Environmental > Terrestrial > Soil >... | reverse complement strand
CGACCGGGCAGTGGCTTTGCGTTACGAGTGAAGACTTTCCTAGGAAGCGGCTGGCGCCGGTTGCTTCCGCCTGTGCCAGTAATCCAATGCCGCGAACAGAAGGACCGCAGGCACGCCGGTCAGTCCGCAAGCGATAAAGAAAATGCCGTAGGCGTGAGTGAGGCCGTGCGTGGTGCTCAGGCTTTCGACCGCAGCACCGGAGAATCCCTTCAAGATCTTTCCCAGCCAGGCATAGGTTGAACTCAAGAGCGCATACTGCGTGGCGGTGTATCCAAGATTGGTGAGACTTGACATGTAGGCGACAAGCGCAACGCCGGCAAAGCTGAGGCCGAAGTTGTCACCTGCCATGACGAGCGCGAAGAGAGGAATGCTCGCGCCCGCGAACGCGAGAGTCGCAAACGCGGCCGTCGCGGCTGCCTGGACAATGCCCCCGATGATGAGGGCGCGCATGTAGCCAAGCTTCAGCGAGCAGAATCCGCCCGCGGCGATGCCTGCAAACGTAGCGAAGAGTCCGATGGAGCCGCGCACCGCTCCGACCGTTTGCTTCGAAAGACCGATGTCATGGTAGTAGGGATTCGCCATCGGACCCATGATGAAGTCCGGCAACCGGTAGAGGCTGATTGCCGCTAACATCACAAGCGCGAGCCAGCCATGCGCGCGGAAGAAAGCGATGAACGGTCCGACAACAGCGTCGAAGAAACCGCGTTGCGTCCAGAGCGCCGCTTCGCGCTTTTTTTCATCCATCACGGTATCCGCGCGCTCCGGTTCCTTCGCAAACCAGGTCGCGATTATTCCAACGGCCATACATGCGCCGTAGATACCGTAGGACATGCGCCAGCCCACCGTCGCAGCCACGATGAGGATAAGGGAGTCCGTAGTCAGGAGCGCTAGGCGGTAGCTGAACTGATAGGCAGACGCGAGGAGGCCTTGTTCTTCTCCGTCGTCTGCCGATTCAATTCGCCAGGCATCCACCACAATGTCCTGTGTCGATGAGGCAAACGCGACGACGAGCGCAAAAGCGCCAAGCCGGCCGAGCCCGGCATTCGTGCCAGTTCCGCCCATGGCAGCCAGCGCCAGCCCGACGACGATCTGCGAAAACATCATCCATCCGCGCCGATGTCCAAGTCGTCTAAACAACGGCAAGTCGACGCGATCCATCAAGGGCGCCCACAGAAACTTCAGCGAATACGCAATGCCCACCCAGGAAAGAAAGCCGATGGCCGTCAGGGAGGTGTGTTCATCGCGCAGCCAGAAGCCGAACGTATTGCCGACCAGATAAAAGGGAAGGCCTGAAGAAAACCCGAGCAACAACATCGAAAGCGTTTTGGGCCGCAGGAAATCGGCGAGCCGGTGCTTGTGCGGACTCACGCCTTCATTTTCTCAGGTTTTGAGACAAACTGTTAAGGAATGGCGTTGCAAGTTGTCTAAGAGTCGTCTCGCGAAACTCAACCTCCGGCATCTGAACAACCTCCGAAGTGTTACTTGGCTTCCTCGACCGCCGGTCGGCGGCAGGCAAAATACACAGTCTCGGACTTAGGCTATCTCAAGCTAGTGCGAATCTCCGGACGAAGTTTCGGTGTCTTTGGCCGATTGGAGCATAACATCGGTGTTCGAGGGGGATCCCTCCGTCTCGGGAGAGCGCACGCGCTGGATTTTTACGCGCGCCACGCGTTTGCCGTCCATTTCCATGACGGAAAAACGAAAGTTGTCGTATTCGAAGCTCTCTCCGCCCTTGGGAATGAAGCCTAACCGATCGAGAACGAAGCCTCCCACGGTGGCGTACGCCGGATCTTCGGGGAGAGAGATGTTGTATTGAGCATCGAGGTCACGCACGTTCAGCGCGGCGTCGAAGATCACCGCGCCATCAGCCAGTGTGAGCGGCCGCTCTACCACATCAAATTCGTCGTGAATCTCTCCGACCATCTGTTCGAGGATGTCTTCGATGGTGACCAGGCCGAGGATGCTGCCGAATTCGTCGACCACCACGGCTAGACCCAGATGCCGGGTCCGAAACTCGTCCAGAAGTTCGCTGGCGGGTTTGGTCTCAGGAACGATGAGGATCTCGCGCAACACCCGGCGCAGATCGAACGGAGGGGGCGAAAGATTTTCTTCTATTCGCCGTTCGCGATCGAGAAGAATCCATATCATATCTTTGATATGAACGTAACCCAAAATATGGTCCAGGGTGCCGCGATACGCGGGAATGCGCGAACGCTGCGTCGTAGCAAAGGCGCGCATCACTTCGTCCAGACTGGATTCCACGGGAAGAGTGTGCATGTCCGGCCGCGGCACCATGATTTCCCGGACCTGAATTTGGGCGAGCTCAATGGCGCTGAGGATAAACTTTTCTTCACCAGGGGCGATCAGGCCGCGTTCGCGCGCTTGCTGAATTTGGATTTGGAGCTCTTCGGTCGAATGCGCCACTCCGTGTGCTTGGGGGGATAAAATTCCCAAGGCCTTCACGATGGCGCCGGATACTCCGTCGAGCAGATCAATCGCCCAATGAAACGTATTCAGAAACCAACGGAAAGGGCGTGCCACCAGCAGGGCAACGCGCTCCGCTCGAGCGAGACTAATCGTCTTGGGAACCAGTTCGCCCATAACCACGTGGAGGGCACTCAAGAGTACAAAAGCGCCGGCGAGCGCAACGGCGTGCGCAATGAGCGCGGTGTTCGTTCCCGGAGTTCCCGGCCAGATCGCTTGGAATGCTTTGGCGAACGTCGCTTCCCCAAGAGCACCGATGGCCAGGCTCGTCAAAGTGATTCCAAGCTGGACGCCGGAGACGACGCGGTGCAAGTCGCCAAGCAAGACTTCCACAACCCGCGCCCGAGGGTTACCCTTGGCCACGAGCTGCCGCACGCGCGACAGCCGGACGGCCACGAGCGAAAATTCCGTCGCTGCGAAAAAACCATTCAGAGCGACCAGCGCCAGGACGCCGAGCAGGCGGACCGCAAACATGGATGGATCTTCTCCTGGTCGCATTGTAGCAGCACTGCAGCGCGCCACCGGCCGCCGACGAACGGGGACGACTCCAACTTTGCACGGACGCTCAAGCATCGAGCGTGTGGACCTCCCCGACGCCCTGGCAGGATTTAGTTCGTGGAGGTTGACAGGAGACTGCCCAGGTTCTTAGGATATCCTTTCACATTCGAATGACCTGAAAAGAGTTCAGGCAAACTGAGGGAACTTCGAAGCAGGAATCTTAATCATAAAAGCTAAAAAACTATGATCAGCGTAAAGGATCTTTCCAAGAGGTATGCCCGCAACACGGCCGTGGACCACATCTCGTTCGAAGTCGAGAAAGGCCAGATTGTCGGTTTTCTGGGACCAAACGGAGCAGGCAAGACAACCACGATGCGCATGCTGACGTGTTTTCTGCCTCCTACCGCTGGTTCGGCGACCGTTGCGGGGTTTGACGTTCTGGAAGCACCGATGGAGGTCAAAAAGCGCATTGGATATCTTCCAGAAGCGCCCCCGCTTTATCTTGAAATGCGCACCGGAGAGTACCTGACGTTCGTCGGCAGATTAAAGGGGCTCACGGGCGCTGACCTTCGGCAGCGCGTTGATACGGTTTGCGAGCGCTGCGCGGTCGCGGATGTGAAGAACAAGCTGCTGGGAAAACTATCGAAGGGCTACCGGCAGCGCGTCGGTCTGGCTCAGGCGATTCTCCACAATCCGGACGTCCTGATCCTGGACGAGCCAACGGCTGGGCTGGACCCAAAACAAATCAACGAGACGCGCGACCTGATCAAGAGTCTCGCTGGCGACCATACCATTATTCTGAGTACGCACATCCTTCCTGAAGTTGAGCAGACCTGTCAGAGAGTCATCATCATCAACAAGGGCAAACTTGTGGCGACGGACTCGGTTGCCAACCTGCGGAATCGTGCAAGCGGCGCGGAAACAGTGTTTGTGGAAGTGGCCGCACGCAGAGGCGAAGTCGACCAAGCGGCTGTGCAGAGAAAATTACAGCAGGTGGCCGGAGTGCGCCAAGTGGCCTTCAAGGAGAAGCGAGAGAATGGCTGCACATTTGAGGTGGAAAGCCTTACGCAGGACTTCGCGCGAGGCGACCTAGCGCGCGCCATCGTAGAATCCGGCTGGGACCTGAACGAAATGCGTCCGACGGCACTAAGCCTGGAAGAGATCTTTCTGCAGCTCACTGGCGATCCGGCTCCTCCGCCGGCGGAAGCTACACCAACAAAGGGAAACGCGCAATGAGAAACGTCTGGGTAATTTGCCGCAAGGAGTTGGGCAGCTATTTTGCTTCACCGATCGCTTATGCAGTGATGGCCTTGTTCGCCCTGATCTTCGGCTTTGTGTTCTTTTCGGCCACGCGGGACTTCGTCAACTTCTCATTTCGTTCTCAGATGATGGGTGGTGCGCAACCGATGAGCGTCAACGAGTTCATCATTCGGCCGCTTCTGGGATTTGCTGGAACAGTTTCTCTGTTTCTCATTCCCATGATCAGCATGCGGCTCCTTGCCGAGGAAAAGCGTAACGGCACGATCGAGCTGCTGCTGACCTCGCCAGTTCAGGACCTCAGCATCATCCTGGGAAAATGGCTCGGAGCCATGCTGCTCTATCTCTTCGTCCTCTGTATGTCCGTGCCTAGCATCGCCCTGCTATTTATCTGGGGCAAGCCTGACTGGAAGCCCGTCCTGGCAGCCTATCTTGGCCTCCTTTTGCAGGGCGGGTGCCTGCTGGCCGTTGGCACGCTCATCTCCGCCATGACCAGCAATCAGATTGTAGCCGGCGGCGTCGCGTTTTTCGTCAGCCTGCTGTTATACATGTTGAGCTGGTTCACTGAGTACGACAGCACCACCGCTTCGAAGGTGCTCAATTACATTTCCATCGTTCCTCACATGGAAAACTTCAGCAAAGGGATCCTCGATTTGAAGGACGCGGTCTTCTACGTGACATTTATTTTTCTAGCCTTGTTCCTGACGGTGCGACAGATGGAATCGCTTCGGTGGAGATCCTAGAATGGCTTTCCACTGGATCAAGGCGAGGCAGACTCAATACACCCTCTACGCGGGCGCTTACATCCTCGTCGTGCTCGCGGTTCTTGTCGCCGTGAATTACCTGGCCAATCGCTATGACAAGTCGTACGACTCCACGGCGAACAAACAGTTCAGCCTCTCGGACCAAACCATCAAAGTGGTCAGAGGCTTAAAGAGCGACGTCCAGCTTACTTATTTTGGCCCGCAAGGCGAATTCCGCACCGCTCGGGATACGCTGGACCGCTATTCCAGTCTGTCTCCCAAATTGCACGTCACCTATGTCGATCCGGAACGAAAGCCTCAGGTGGCAAGGGCCGCCGGCTATCGAGCTGATTCGCCGGTCATCGTCGAGAGCGGTACGCGGCGGGAAAACGCGAAGAGCTTGAGCGAAGAAGAAATTACCGGGGCCGTGATTCGTTCGCTCAAATCCGGTGAACGGAGCGTATGCGTGCTCTCCGCCGCCGGCGAACCCTCGATCGACGATACGGAAGGATCGGGCTATTCCATCTTTAAGCAGCTCCTCGAACGCGACAATTATAAGGTTCGCACCGAAACACTTCGGCCTGCAGCTGCCGACGCGAGCAAGCCTCTAGCGATCGGTCAGGAGCCCGCCGCGGTTTCTGTCGCGGTTCCCAAGGAGTGTACCGTCCTGATCGTCGCTGGCCCGAAAAGCGACTACCCGGCTCCGATTGTCAACGCCTTCAAATCCTATGTGGAAAGCGGCGGGCGAGCTTTTTTCCTTCTCGATACGCCACTCCGCCTGGGCGGCTCCGAACCACCGACGGAGAATGAGGATCTGCTTAAACTTCTCGCCGATTGGGGCGTTGCCGCAAACAAAGATTTGGTGCTCGATCTCAGCGGCGTGGGGCGGGTATTTAATCTCGGTCCGGAAATCCCGTTCATCGTGCGCTACGAATCACATGCCATCACCCAGCCGCTCACCAATGTGCCAACCGCCTATCCCCTTTCGCGCTCATTAGACACCCTGGCCGCCGGCAAGGCCACGGTCTCGAAACTCGTCGCAACGAGCGAAGATAGCATCGCCACCACCTCCATCGGGCCTCGTGGCGCCGTCGATCCATCAAAAGGAAAGAAGGGGCCACTCACGCTGGCTGTCGCCGGTACTTTAAACGGCACGCCACAGAGCCGCTTTGTGGTCGTCGGCACATGGCGCGCCGCGCAGAACGGCATGGTGGGCGCGCGCCCGCTCGGCAACCGCGACATGATGGTGAACATCGTGAACTGGCTGTCCTCCGACGAAGAGCTGATTTCCATTCGTCCGAAGCCTCCTGAAGATCGCCCGCTCAGCATGACCGGCCGCAAATTGAGCGCGACGTTCTGGCTCAGCGTGGTTGTTTTTCCCCTCGCTGTGGTCGGGTTCGGTTTGATTACCTGGTGGCGGCGGAGATAGCGTATGAAGTCCAAGGGTCTGCTGACCGCCAGCTTTCTTCTTCTCGTGCTCAGCGGGATTATCTGGTGGTCCAATAAGAAAGCAGCCACGTCAAGCAAGGCGCCGATAGAGAGCACCACCACCAATCTTCTCAGCATTCCGGCAGACCAATTCCAGGAAGTTGAGATACAGAAGCGTGACGGCGAGGCTATCCGTTTGCAGCGATTCGATTCCAAGTGGCAAATCGCCGGGCGCAAACCTCTCCGCGCCGATCCGGACGCAATCTCAAACCTGCTCACGAGTCTGTCCTCGCTCAGCTCCGATCGTACTGTCGAAGAAAAAGCCGCCAGCTTCGACCAATACGGCCTGACCCGGCCGGCAATCGAGTTGAGCGTCGGCGATAAAAATAATAAGACTGTGAAGATCCTCATCGGCGACCAGACGCCGGCGGGCACAGCAGTTTATGCGGCTATTGCAGGCGACCCCCGCGTGTTTGCGATATCTAGCTACAAGAGAAACAGTTTTGACAAGTCAGCGAACGACTTGCGCGACAGGCGGATGCTGGAGTTCGACGCGGACAAACTGAGCCGCGTCCAATTGCAATCCAAAAAGCAAAGTATCGAGTTTGGCAGAGATCAACAGCGCTGGCAGATCGTCAAGCCCTCCTCTTTCCGCGCCGATCCATCGGCAGTGGAAGAGCTACTCCGCACATTGCATGACGCAAAAATGGATTTGAGCGGCACCGACGACGAAGAGAAAGTGGCCGCTGAGTTCCGTTCCGCTACGCCTTTTGCCATCGTAAGAGTCTCGGATTCTTCCGGCACTCAGGAACTCGAAGTGCGAAAGAGCAAGGACGATTACTACGCGAAATCGAGCGCCGCCGAGGGTGTGTTCAAAATGGCCCGCAATATCGGCACCGGGCTCGACAAAAGCCTGGATGAGTTCCGGGACAAGAAGTTGTTCGACTTCGGATTTGCCGATCCCGATAAGCTCGAAATCCACGATGGCTCCAAGAATTACTTTTTGAGCCGGAGCAATTCCGATTGGTGGTCGAACGGGACAAAGTTGGATAACGCCGAGGTGACGACGCTGATGGCCCAGATTCGTGATCTCACCGCAACCAAATTTGCCAATAGCGGATTCACGACAACTCTCTTGGACCTCACCGTAACCGCCGACAACGGGAAGCGAACCGAGAGAGTTCTCATCTCCAAGAATGAAGATCGCTACCTTGCGAAGCGCGAAGGCGAACCTGCACTTTACGAAGTGGCTGCCTCGGCGGTCTCGGAACTCCAGAAGTCGGCTGCGGACCTCAAACCGGCTGCGCCCGCCAAGAAGTAAAGGGCGCTTCGCCCAAGATCCATCTCGCTTCCGCGCAGGCAATTCCGCCCTGTCAGTTGTTCATTTATTCATTTTTCGTCTCGGTTGCGCGTATACCGAGCGTCCTCTACACTCGGAGTTTGGCGAAATCGTCTTGGAGCACACTTGCGATCCCTTCTTCGGATCTTTTGTTGGATTTTCACCAGTATCGTAGTCCTGATAGGCGGCGCGGCATGGTGGTTCATTTACAGGCCGCTCCCGCAAATTGACGGGATCGCCGCTCTTTCCGGCCTCCGACAGGAAGTTACGGTTGAGCGCGACGGCTGGGGCGTTCCGCACATTCGCGCTGCGTCGCTGGAGGACCTCGCCGAAGCACAAGGCTACACCGTAGCCCAGGACCGTCTCTGGCAGATGGATATCATTCGGCGCGCCGCGAGCGGCCAGCTTTCCGAAATCCTGGGCCCCAGGACGCTGGCAATCGACAAGGAATTTCGCACTCTTGGCTTGGGCCGCGCCGCAGAACGCGATGTCGCACTTCTGGACCCGGAATCGCGCAAAGTTTCAGAGGCCTATGCACGCGGCGTGAACAAGTTCATTGAGCAGCACCGGAGTAATCTCCCCCTGGAATTCTCGCTCTTGCGCTACGAGCCGCAGAACTGGCAGCCATCCGATAGCTTGCTCATTTCAGCCTATATGTACCGGACTCTGACGGACACCTGGGAACGGGAACTGAATCGCGCCCTGGCCATGGAACGCGCCGGTGCGGATCATGCGAAGGACCTGTTTTCCGAAGAAGCTGCGATGGACCATTTCGTTGTAGGGGATCCGAGCGTGGCCAATGACGGGTCGCAGCGGTCGGCCGCCGATGACGACGAGGACGATGACGATGACATGGAGCCGGACACTGTGCTCAAGGCACGTTTTGCAGGCTCCCTTGGCATTCCCGCGCCCGATTACGCTCCGGATCTCACCTCAGCACTCCTGCCGGCGGTTCAGGGATTCCTGGAAGAATCGCGCAGTGAGATTCGCCGGGGGCTCGGCAGCAATAACTGGGTCGTGAGCGGCGCGCATACCGTGACCGGAAAACCTCTGCTGGCAAACGACACGCATCTCGAACTCAACATTCCTTCGATCTGGTACGAAGTTCACCTTACGGCGCCAGGCTGGAACGTCAAAGGGTTTACGTTACCCGGTGCGCCGTTTGTCATCATCGGTCATAACGACCGCATCGCCTGGGGGTTCACCAACAATGGCGCGGACGTTCAGGACCTGTATATCGAGACGTTTCGTCCGGCTTCGCCTGAGGAATACCGCGTCAGGGGCGCCTGGACGAAGGCGCAGATCATTGACGAGACGATTCGCGTCAAGGGACAGCCTGACGAACATTTCAAGGTCACCGTGACTCGTCATGGGCCCATCGTGCATCGCAATGGCGACCAGGGCTACGCACTGCGTTGGACGGCCACCGAACCCGGCGGACTCGGCGGGGCCACAGCGTACGGCTGGCTCGGCAAGGCACGAAACTGGAAAGAATTTCGAGATACCATGAAGCGTTATTGGGGCCCTGCGCAGAATGGGGTTTACGCGGATGTCGAAGGCAACATCGGCTATGTCATGGCTGCCCGCGTTCCGCTTCGAAAGAAGGGCCACGGGGAGGTCCCTGTTCCCGGCGATAACGAGGACTACGAGTGGAATGGCTACATTCCCTTCGACCAGCTTCCTCAGGCGCTCAATCCGGATAGCGGATTGATCGTTACGGCCAATGCGCGGGTAGTGGGCCCAAATTACAAACCGTATCTTACGGACCGGTGGGAAGAACCGTATCGCACTGCGCGCATTTACGATTTGCTGCACGACCGGCATGATTTGCGTCCCGAGGACATGCTGAAAGTGCAGACCGACACGTACAGCTATCCGCACGTCTTCCTGGCGGATCAACTGGCAGCCGGCGCGAAAACGGTGAAACCCAGGGACTCGCGCGCGCAAAAGCTGATCGACCGCCTAAAAGATTGGAATGGAATTGCCGATGCCAACTCCCCGGAAGTGACTTTTCTAGAAGCGGTGCGGCAGGCCGCGATAGAACTCCTTCTTGAGCCGTTCCTCGGAAAAGACACAAATCTCTATCAGTGGCGGAGCACCGCCTTCCTGCAAAGGATACTTACAGACAGGCCTTCGAAGTGGCTGCCAGCGGCGTACAAGAACTATGACGAAGTACTGGCCGCCGCGGCCGACCGTGGAGTGGCAAATCTTGCTGTGCGGAGCGGGAGCGAGCGGATCGAAGATTGGCCGTGGAAGCGATTCGACTCTCTGGACATGCTTCACTACCTTGGGCGAGAAGGGTTGTTGAAAAAACTTCTCAGCATTACGGACAAGCCACAATCGGGAACCGCGTACAGCGTGCGCGCCGCGACCAAGACGCACGGGCCGGCCATGCGCTTCGTCGCAAATCCTGGCAATTGGGACGAAACCATTCTGGTGAATTCCACGGGAGAATCCGGCCAACCGGGAAGCAGCCATTATACAGACCAGTTTTCTTATTGGTATGAAGGCAGGCCCATCTTCGCGCCGTTCAGCGACGCAGCCACAGCCAACGCGAGAAAGCATAGCCTGACGCTCAAGCCAGGGCCGTGAACCTTCCCCAAACTCATGCCTGAACTGCCCGAAGTAGAAGCGGTTGTTCGAACGCTGCGTCCACTCGTTCAAGGAAGGCGTGTCCGGTGTGCCCACGTTTTTCATCCAATCGCTACAAAGCCGCAAGGCGCGGCACATGTTTCGCGTTTTGCCGAAAGACAGCGAATTCGAACGGTCGGGCGTAAAGGCAAATACGTGCTCCTGCATCTCGACCGTGGTTTGCTGACATTTCATTTCCGCTTGGACGGCCAGCTGCTTTGGTTTTCGAATGCTAAAGAACTGTTTCGATGCGCCAACCAGCACGAGGCTGGCGTTCATGTGGATGTGGCTTTCGAATTGGCCCGGGGCGTACTCGGCTTCGCCGACCAGCGTCATTTCGGCCGCGTTCACGCGTGGAACTCCGTTGAAGAATGCCGCGGACTTACCGCGTTAGGCATCGATGCGCTCTCGAGTGAATTCACACCCCGCCGGTTCCAAGAATTGCTTGCCGCATCGAAGCGCCCGCTCAAAGCGTTCTTGCTGGACCAGAAACGCGTCGCAGGAATCGGCAACATGTACTCCTGCGAATCGCTGTGGCATGCGCGGCTCGACCCCCGCCGGCGCGCCAACTCCCTGAATTCGCGAGAAGCGCTCCGGCTGCACAAAGCAATTGTGTCCGTTCTCAAGCGTGCCTTAGAATGCTGTTTGCATCCGGCACCCGACTTTCGCGATCCGCAGTGGTGGTTTCAAGGCCTGGAAAGGCTTCTTCGCGTGTACGGTCACGAGGGAAAATCCTGCCGCCGTTGCGGCTGGCCTATCCGGCGTATCGCGCAAGGCGGCCGGTCGACTTACTATTGCGGGCGCTGCCAGAAATAAGCGACTCCAAAGGATACAGGTCCATCGCGTGAATTCACCTGCTCCCAAGAAACCCGACCCGCTGAAGAAGCCTGATTTCGAGCGCTCCCTCGCGCGCCTCGAAGAAGTGGTCCGCCGTCTGGAGAGTCCACAACTTTCGCTGGACGACGCGATGAAACTATTCGAGGAGGGCGTCGCGCTCTCGCGCGAATGCCAGAAGCAATTGGAAGAGGCGGAAGGCCGCGTCGAAATCCTCCTGAAAAGAGCTGACGGAAAGCTGGCCGCCGAACCGTTTGATCCCGAACGGGAGAGCGAAACGTGAGCCCTTCCCAACCTCTTTTGCTGCCCGGTTCCTCGCCGCGATGAAACTTTCCGCCTTTTTCGAAGAAGACCGGCTGACCGTGGATGCTGCGCTTGAACGTCTATTACCCGCTGAGAGCACGCCGCCTGCTTCTATCCATGCGGCCATGCGATACAGCGTCTTCGCCGGCGGCAAGCGCATGCGGCCGATTCTTTGCCTTGAAGCAGCACGCATTTTTGAAGCTGAGGTTGCGCCAGCGTTCTATCCGGCCTGCGCTCTCGAGTTCATCCACACCTACTCCTTGATTCACGACGACCTGCCAGCGCTGGACAATGACGATCTTCGCCGCGGTAAACCTACGTGCCACAAGAAATTTGGCGAAGCAATCGCGATTCTCGCAGGGGACGCGCTTCTTACGCTCGCTTTCGAATCCATCGGAGCGACGCCCGTTCCTTGCGAACGCCGCGTGGCTATCCTGACGGAAGTTGCGACGGCGGCAGGCACGGTAAATGGCATGGTTGGTGGCCAGGTCGCGGACATCGAAGCGGAAGGCAAGCGCGTCGAGCCCCAGATGCTCGAATACATTCACCGCTCCAAGACCGCAGCACTGATTCGCGCCGCCGTTACCGCAGGCGGCTTGTGCGCGGGAGCGGTGCCCGAGGATGTCGCGCGACTGCGTCGTTTCGGCGAAACCATAGGCTGGGCGTTTCAAGTCACCGACGACATTTTGGACGTCGAGGAATCCTCGGCCGCTCTTGGGAAGACCGCTGGAAAAGATGCGGCGCAGCAAAAGGCGACCTACCCTTCTGTTTTCGGTCTGGAGCGCTCCCATGAGATCGCCAAAGAGCTTGCGACCAAAGCGATTGCCGAACTCGCGCCTTATGAGGAGCGCGCTTCCCGGCTCCGGGAGATCGGGGAATACCTGGTGCTGCGTCGTACGTGACGGTTCGAACTCCTCATGAAACGCAAGACAGGCAGCAAGCGGCTCGATCTTGTCCTCGTCGAGAGAGGTCTCGCTGAGTCTCCCCAAAAGGCCCTGGCGATGATCCTTGCCGGCGAGGTGCACGTAAACGGGGAACGGGGCGCCAAAGCGGGAATGGCGGTGGCTGAGGATGCGCGCATTGAAGTCGCAAGCCGCACTCAGAAATTTGTCAGCCGCGGCGGCGTGAAGCTGGAAGGAGCCTTGCAAGATTTTGAGGTGGACCCGACGGGGCGGATCTGCCTCGACATCGGTTCTTCCAATGGTGGATTCACAGACTGCCTGCTGCAGCATGGAGCCGCGCGCGTCTATGCCGTGGATGTAAACGTAGCGCAGCTGGATTGGAAGCTCCAGCAGGACTCTCGTGTCATTCGAATCGAGCGGAACGCGCGCGAACTGCGGGCGGAAGACATCCCTGAAATCGTGAGCATCGTCGCCGTCGACGTTTCTTTCATTTCGGTCGGTAAGGTGATCGCACCAGCGATGGACGCAGCAGGAGCCGGGGCTCGCTTTCTAATTCTGATCAAGCCGCAATTCGAATTGCGACGCGAAGAAATCGCGTCAGGCGGTATCGTGGAGGATAAGCGACTTCACGAGAAAGCAATTTTGGGAGTCCGCAAGAAGGTTGAAGCCGTTGGTCTCGAGTGTCTCGGCGTTCGGCCCAGCCGCCTGTTGGGAGCCGGGGGTAATCAGGAATATTTTCTCCACGCACGCAAAAAGTCCATGGAGTAGAATCGCAGGCACACATGCACCCCGGAAAATCCTTCCAAACCATAGGTGTTCTCTCGCGTCCCCGGCGTTCCAATCTCGCTGTTGTTGTGCCTCCTTTGCTGAAATGGCTCGAGACGCACGGCATACAAACCTTCTATGACGAAGAAACGGCCAGTTGTTTGCCGGATGTTTCAAAGGGGTTGACTCGTCCGCTCGTGGCGGACTCCTCGCAGCTTCTCCTCGTTCTTGGTGGCGATGGCACCATGCTTGCCGCCGCGCGTTTAGCCGCGCCGCGCGGGATTCCGATCTTGCCGATTAACATGGGGAGTCTAGGCTTTCTTACGAGTTTCACCGTCGAGGAGCTCTATCCCGCTCTCGAGGATACTCTGGGCGGGCGCTACTCCATCAGTGAACGCGTCATGATCGATGTAGAACTGGAGCGCGCCGGCAAGATCATCGACAATCAGCGTGTGCTGAACGAAGCAGTGATCAACAAAGGGGCCCTGGCGCGCATGATTGGGCTGGAGCTCGCCATTGACGCGGAATTCGTGTGCCGTTACCGTGCCGATGGCTTGATCGTGGCAACTCCAACAGGCTCGACGGCCTATTCGCTGTCCGCCGGCGGCCCCATCGTGCATCCCGCTGTCGAGTCTTTCACCATCACCCCGATCTGTCCGCACACGCTCAGTGATCGCCCGGTCGTAGTTCGTGACTCGTCTTGCATTGAAATCCGCCTTTCTGGCAGCACGGAATCCGTTTTTCTGACGCTCGACGGACAAAAAGGCATCCCCTTGCAGGCCACGGATCGTGTTCGGATCTCCAGAGCGAAGGAACTCCTTAAGCTCATCCAGCCGCCAAAGAAGTCTTATTTCGAGATCTTGCGAAACAAATTGAAGTGGGGCGAAGCCTAGGATTGCGACTATAGAAGACTAATACCCGGCGAGTACGTCCGTTCTCAACAGGTCCTTCAGAGTTTCACGCCGGCGAATAAGACGGAAACGACTCCCTTCCACCAGAACTTCGGCGGCGCGACATCGCGCGTTGTAATTGGAAGCCTGCGCCATCCCATATGCGCCCGTGGCCCAGATAGCCAGCAAGTCGCCCGCTTCCACCTGACCGAGGGGCCAATCGTGCAGAAAGCAATCGCCCGTCTCGCAAACGGGCCCGACAATGTCCACCCGCTGCATGACTTTGTTCCTTTCCCCTCGGCGCCGCGTGATTTTCGTGATCGGATGGACCGCTCCGTATAGCGCGGGGCGCATCAAGTCATTCATTGCGGAGTCCACGACAACAAAGGTCTTGCCGCGATTTGTTTTCGTGTATAACACGCTCGTGAGCAGCACACCGGCGGGGGCGATGATCGAACGCCCTGGCTCCAGCAAAAGATGTACCCCGAGAGTGCGGGCAATTTGAGCGACCATGCGGGCGTACTTGCGGCGTGTCGGCGGAGTTTGCTCCGCATAGCGCACTCCCAGTCCACCGCCTAGATCGAGATACCGAATGACAATTCCCGCACGCCGCAATGCGCCAACAAATCCGGAGAGCCGGCCAAAGGCGTGACGAAACGGCTCAAGCGAGGTGATTTGCGAGCCAATGTGTGCGCTGATTCCCTGCCAGCGAATGAATTTCGACGCACGATGAAGCAGGTAAAGTCTCTTGGCCTCTGACCAGTCCAGCCCGAATTTGTGCTCATGGCGCCCTGTTGCAATGTGCGGGTGGCCGCCGGCTTGCACGTCTGGATTCACTCGGATGGCTGCCGATGGTGGTCGGCCGCCTTTTTCGACCTGTCGCGCCGACTCCTCTAGGAGAACTTGGAGCTCCGCTTCGGATTCGACGTTGAAAAGCAGGATCCCAGTACGCTCGCGGCCCTTCACTCCTCCGTATCTCAGTGCTTCGCGAATCTCATAACGATCTTTGCCGACCCCCGAAAAAACGATGCGATCTCCGCTCACCCCAAGGCGCTGTACGTATTGAAGTTCCCCACCGGAAACAATGTCAAAGCCGCTGCCCATCTTGGCCATAAGCTTCAAGATGGAGAGATTTCCGTTGGATTTTATGGCAAAACAGAGGGTATGCGGCAAAGTCCCGAGGCCGCGGTCGAGTTCGCGATAAGCATCTTTGATCGCGGCGCTGCTGTAGATGTAGCTGGGTGTTCCAAACTTCTCCGCCACCGACGACAGTAAAACTTTTTCGCAGGCAATTTCCTGGTCTCGGGGAGTCCGTCCGCCAACCCTCTGCCAGAGGAAGTGCGGCGTAAAATCGGCCGGATCCGTATACCGAACTGGCCGGGAAGTGCTGGAGGACGAAGAAGTCATCGGACTTTCGCGATCACCAAGGTGCGGTCATCGGAAAGCGGAGCACTTTGATTGAACCAATCTACCTCCCGCAGGATGGCATCAGCGATCTCGCTTGCCGAGGCTTCGTGCTGTTTCTCGACGAGTGCCTGAATTCGCGTGGTGCCGAAGAATTGTCCTTCACTGTTCGTCGCTTCGGCGATGCCATCGGAATGAAAAACCAGAATGTTTCCCCGCTCGAGAGTAACGCTCCATTCGTCGTAACTCACCTCCTCGAAAATTCCGAGAGGAAATCCTGTTAGTTCGATTTTGCCGCAACGGCCATCCTTGTAAAGCAGGGGCTGTGACTGACCGGCATTGGCGACGCGCAGTTTCTGGCGTCCCTTCTGCCACGTCGCAAAACATGCGGTCATAAAGCGCCCTTCGATCCGGCGTTCTCCCACAAGTTGATTTAGCTGCCGCAGCAGCTCCGCAGGCTGAAGTTTCTGCGGCGCGAGGCTGCGCATGATGCCGATCGCGACTGCTCCATACAACGCCGCCGCCGTTCCCTTTCCGCTTACGTCTCCCAACGCGATTCCCAATTGCTGGGGACCGTAGCGTAGAAACTCATAAAGATCGCCGCACACTTCGCGCGCGGAGAGATAGCGCGCCGCCATATCCAGACCATAATCCTCCGTGGGAACCGGCCGCAGAAGCGCGCCTTGAATTCTCTTTGCAGCCTGCAGATCGCGCTCCAGCCGCGCCTCGTCTTTGGCCAATTGTTCGTATAGGCGAGCGTTTTCTAGTGAAACGGCCAAATTCGCCGCGAGGATCGACAGCGTCTGGACGTGGTCCTCTGTAAAATAGTTCAGCTGAGGACTCTCCAGGTCCAGCACTCCAATCACCTTGCCCTTGTGCATCATCGGAATGGCAAGTTCCGACCGCGTCTCCGGGTTCACCATCACATAGCGCGGATCAACGGTCACGTCCGGCACAACAACGGGCTCTCGCAGCGTCGCGGCTGCACCAACAATGCCCTCGCTGACCGCCGCGCGCAGTTTTCCCTGAACGCTGTGGCCGTGTTTCACGTCCATGCGGTGGCGGAAAACCTTTTGTTCTTCGTCGTAAAGCATGATGCTGAGGATCTGGTAATCGATCACCCGTTTCGTTTGCTCGGCGGCCCGCCTCAGGAGTTCCTCGACCTCCAGGATCGAGCTGGTCTCGCGCCCGACTTCGTTCAGAAGGAGAAGCGTGTCCGCCTGCGTGCGGACTTTCTGGAACAGCCGAGCGTTTTCGATCGCCACGGCAAGACGGCTGCCGAGCAGCGTCAAAATGTTTTGCTGGTCGCGGGTGAAATAATCCAGATGCCGGCTTTGGATATCGAGCACGCCGACGCATTTGCCCCGGAGCATCAGCGGCACAGCCAGTTCCGAGCGCACGCTGTCGATGGCATTGATGTAGCGCGGATCCTTTGATGTGTCGCTTACGCGCACAGAATGGCCCGTGGCCGCCGCCGTTCCCGTAATTCCCTGCCCTAGGGGAATACGCAGGTTTTCCGCCAGTTCGCGCGGGTACCCGATCGCGAAGCGGTGCCGAAGATAGCTTCCGTCCCCTTCGATCATCAGCACGCCAAAAATCTCGTAGTCAATGTGCCGCTTGATCAGCGCCGCCGACCGTGCCAGGACTTCGTCCAGATCCAGCGAAGAATTCACCTCCTCGCCGATTTCGGCAAGGGTCGCCAGAACCTCTGCGGGCATTTCCGCAGCGGTTTTTGTTGCTGTTGCTTCCGTAGGTGCGTCCGTGGGATTCATGCAAGCTGACTATTATAGCAGGCGCCGAAGGAGGGTTCCGGGTGATCCTCGAAGGACGCGGCGAATTCCTACCATGCGCACATCTCGGAGTCACACGGCCGCGGATGGGAATTCAACGCAACCCTTTGGTGGGAATTCCGTAACGCCCCGTCAGTCTTCCGCCGGCTTTTTTTTCAATTTGGGACCGAGTAACAGAACTCCGACGTAGGTTAGGTTCCTGTAGCGCTCGGCATAGTCAAGACCGTAGCCAACAACGAATTCGTTGGGAATCGTAAATCCAACGTAGTCCGCATGAACCGCAGCGATACGCCGCTCCGGCTTATCCAGCAGGACCGCCACGCGCAGGTGCTTTGGCCTGCGCTGTTGGAAGAGGCGCAACAAGTACTGCAGCGTCATTCCGGTATCCAAGATGTCCTCGACAACGATTACGGTCTTCCCTTCAATGCTGGAGTCCAGATCCCGCGTCAGCCGGACCTGCCCCGAGGAATGTGTGCCTTGCCCGTAACTGGACACGGCGATGAAATCGAAGGAGACCTCTCCGGGAATGCTCCGCGCAAGATCCGTAAGGAAGAAAACGCCTCCCTTCAAAACGCTGACCAGATGCAACGGTTCGCCTGGAAAATCCTTCCGGATTTGCTTGGCCATCTCCTGAATGCGCCTTTGAATCCGCCCGCCGGTGATCAGGACTTTTACGCGCTCCTGCTGTGCCTTTGCGCTTCCCCGCTTGGTCGTCTCGGATTTGGCCATCAGCATCCTCGGAAGTGGAACCGAGACTCTAACGCACGCAACCTCTGGAGAGCAAGGCGCTCTCGTTACAATGCTTCGCCCGTGCCTTGCTCGGATATACTCTTTATTCCGGAGGGGCGCCCCGTTGGAAGTAGCCAAGAGTATCATCCTGATCCTCACCGCGCTGTTCCCCATCGTCAATCCTCTTGGCGGCAGCCCCGTTTTCCTGGCGTTGACGCGCGAGTATCCTGCCTCGGCCCGCAGAATCCTGGCACGCAAGGTGGCCATCAACAGTTTCGTCTTACTTATCGCTTCCTTTCTGATCGGCACTAACGTTCTCACTTTCTTTGGGATTTCGTTGCCAGTCGTGCAGGTGGGCGGCGGCATGATGGTCATCGCCAATGGCTGGGCCTTGCTGCAGCAGAAAGAAGAAGTGGATCGCAGCAGTAAAGTACAGCAAAAGGTCAATCTACAAGACGTCTTTAGGAATGCCTTTTATCCTCTGACGCTGCCGCTCACCGTTGGCCCGGGTTCGATCTCCGTCGCCATCACGCTCGGGGCCAACGAACCTCGCCACATCGGACCCAATCTTCTCGTTCTTCTCGCCGCAGTGGCCGGTTCCGCACTGGTTGCGGTCAGCATTTATGTTTGTTATGGCTTTGCCGACCGCCTTGCAGCACTGATCGGCGAGAACGGAATGAGCATCATGCTGCGGCTCTCCGCCTTCCTTCTAGTTTGCATTGGAGTGCAGATTTTTTGGAATGGTGTCAGCTCCTTGTTTCGCTCTTTGCCCGTCCACGGTGCATAACGTTCTCTCTGGCAGGCTTGGTGTATCATGGTTTTTCCATATTGAGATGAGACGCGAAGCCCTGAATTACCTGGTGTGCCCCAAGTGTGCGGGAGAACTGTCCGTCAGTGACGACACGCCGCAGGCCATGGAAGACGGTCATTTCATGTCCGGAGCACTCGTCTGCAGCGGTTGCTCTTCCAAATTCACGATCCGCAACGGCGTGCCGATTCTCCTTCCGGCCAACCTCGCCACCGTCAAACTCGAAACGGCTTCGCGATTCGCGGAAGAATGGACGCGCTGGAGTGACCTTCGCGACTATTACGAGCAAGAGTTTTTCGATTGGGTGGCTCCGCTTACTCCCCGGGATTTCGCAAATCAAATAGTCTTCGAGGGGGGATGCGGAAAGGGACGCCACACCGCCATTGTGGCAGAGCATGGCGCGAAAGCTATCGTTTCGCTGGACCTGGGCGAGAGCGCCTTTGTCGCGTTTGCACACACGCGTCAATTTTCAAACGCGCACGTGGTCATCGGCGACCTGCTGGACCCGCCCGTCCGGCCGATGTTTGACTTGGCGTTTTCTGTCGGCGTGCTGCACCATCTGCCAGACCCTGCCGCTGGCTTTCGGAGTCTGGCTTCGCGCGTGAAAGACGGCGGCCGCGTCGCGTTCTGGGTTTATGGCCAAGAAGGAAACGAATGGATCACGCGGTACGTTGATCCCGTGCGCAAAGCCGTGACTTCCAGGCTGCCCGCTCCCTTTCTTCGAATTGCGTGCATTCCACCTGCGGTAGCGCTGTGGGCGGTGATCAAACTCTTCTACCGCCCGGGTGCCACCGGAAAAGGCCCTTCGAATCTCCCCTACGGCGATTATTTTGCCGCGCAGTACCACTATCCTTTTGACGAGATTCACGCCAATGTCTTTGACCAACTGGTGACGCCAGTCGCCTACTATCTGCGCGAAGATGAGGTCAGACCGTGGTTGGCGTCGGGGTTTCGGGACGCGGAAATCCGCTCGCATCGGGGTTACAGCTGGACGGGACTTGCAACCATCAACCGGAGCAAAGCGGCCGCCGCGGAATCGCATGGCTAGTTTCTCGAATCGACGCGCGCTCGCGCGTTGCGCCGCCGCGCCATCTACGGCTACAATCTAGGTGGGACTCAATCGAAATCTTCCGTGTACCTCGGCAAATTCTACGGGGAGCCGGCCGGCTTCGGCCGGTTCGAAGGGCACCGTGTTTCCGGCAAGGCGCCTGCCGGACATCTTCTAGAGCGGCAGCGTAGTCTCCAGAAGTACATTGCGATGGACGGGAGAGAACGCCGCAAGTCTTGAGCGGCGGCTCCGAGAGGTATAAAGAATTGTGCGGAATCGTCGGATTTACGCATAAAAACTGGACGCCTCCCCCCCAACGCATTCGGGAGGCCACGGCGACTTTGCTCCATCGGGGGCCGGACCAGCAAGGCGTATTTCAATCCAGCCTTTTTTCGATGGGCGCGGCTCGCCTCAAGATTATCGACCTTGCTTCCGGCGACCAACCGATTCTTTCCGAAAACGGCGATTCCGGTATAGCCTTCAACGGCGAAATCTACAATCATCTCGAAATAAGGGCAGAGCTCGAGAAGCTTGGTCACCGGTTCGAATCGCATTCCGATACGGAAACTGTTCTTCGCGCGTTCTTAGAATGGGATAAGGGCTGTTTCGCGAAGCTGCGCGGAATGTTCGCGGTCGCGCTCTGGAAGAAATCGGCCAGGCGCCTCGTTCTGGCACGCGACCGCATGGGGATCAAACCGCTCTATATTTCCCGCCAAGGGGAAGACCTCTTCTTTGGCTCCGAATTGAAATCCATTTTCATCCATCCGGAAATCGATCGCCGATTGAGCCTTTCCGGGCTGGATTGCTACCTCTCGCTGAATTACGTTCCCTGTCCGTGGACCCTGGTGGAAGCGATCGAAAAACTTCCCCCCGGATACTGGCTGGAATGGTGCGACGGTGCCGTCACTTCGGACGCCTACTGGACGCTGCCGTTCACACGTGCCGCTGATTGCACGCTCGAATCCGCCAAAGAGGAACTCGACCATCTACTGACACAGTCGGTGCGCGAGCACATGATCTCCGATGTACCGCTTGGGATTTGGCTAAGCGGCGGCATGGATTCCACTACCATTCTTCACTACGCGTCGAAAGCCACCAGCTCCCAGCTGAAGACATTTTCGATTTCATTTCGCGGGCGAAGCTTTGATGAAACAAAATTCATTCATCGCGCCGTGCAGCAATACGGCACCGATCACCAGGAACTGGACCTGACTCCGGAGCAGGACCTGTGTGGCGCGATTGAAGAGTTTGCGTACTATTCGGATGAACCCAGTGCGGATGCGGGGTCTTTGCCCGTATGGTTCCTCTCGAAGTTGTGCAAGTCCAAAACAACCGTGGCGTTAAGCGGGGAAGGCGCGGACGAACTCTTCGGCGGCTACGTTACGTGCCGGGCGGACATGCTCGCCAAATGGGCTCGGCGGATTCCGCGGCCGCTTCGACGGGCGGTGCTTTCCGGAGCCCGGCATTTGCCAGTTTCCGACGAAAAAATCAGCTTCGAATACAAACTAAAAAGGTTCCTCGAAGGCAGCCTGCTGAAGCCCAGCTATGCGCATGTGTATTGGAACGGAACTTTTTCGGACGAGGAAAAAGAATCGTTGGTCAAGTTGCCGCTGCCGGGCACGTTTCACCGTTTATTGGGCGAGGTGGACGCATTGCCGCAAACTGGCGACGACTTGGCCCGGTTTCTCTGGTTCGACCAAATGTACTACTTGGCGGACGACATCCTGGTGAAGAGCGACCGCATGAGCATGGCGCATTCCGTCGAAGTACGGCCCCCGTTTCTGGATCATCGCATCGTGGAATTCGCCGCCAAGTTGCCTGCCCATTTAAAGATTCGCGGGTCGCAGCAGAAACGTGTACTTAGCGAGTTGCGAAAGGACAAGCTTCCCGCTTCGATCATTGCGGGAAAGAAAACGGGTTTTGATATCCCGGCACAGGAATGGCTGCGCGGGCCGCTGCGGCCCATGCTGATCGATTCCTTACGGGACGGGATCGCTGAATACGGAGAAGTGTTCCGAGGCGATGTCATTCAAAACTTTCTGACAAGGCACTTGGAACGCAAAGCGAATGTGGGATACCACTTGTGGGGATTGCTGATCCTATTTCAATGGATGAAAAAATGGAGAATTCAAGCGGCGTCGAGCACAACGCCGCAATCGTTTCTGCAGGTAAAAGCCGGCTCCTATACCTGATCGTCGCCCTTTTCGCGGCGGCGATTTACCTGGGCTGCATCCTCTCACCGCCATCGCTCATGGATGACGTGGATGCCACCGTGGCGCAGATGTCCAGGAACATGCTGACCTCGGGGGACTGGATAACCCCTCGGGTCGATGGAGTCGTCTTCCTCGAAAAACCCCCGTTATTCTACTGGCCAATGGCCATCTCCTACAAAGTCTTTGGGGTTCATGATTGGTCGGCGCGGATTCCCTTTGCGCTTTCGGCAATCGGACTGGCCTGTCTTACCTGCGCGTTCGGCGTTTGGGCCTTCGGAAGGAAAGCTGGTTTCTATGCGGGACTGTGTATCGCTACTTGCATCGGCCCTTTCCTTTTCACGCGCATCGTTATTCCGGACATTATTCTGACGCTGGTGATTGCTTTAGCGATGTGGGCATTCCTGCGCGCTCTCGATGAAGGAGAAGCGCATCCACGCTTCTGGGCCTTCGTACTCGCGGCAAGCCTGGGAACGGGGCTCCTGATCAAAAGTCTGGTGGGGGTGGTTTTTCCCGTGGGCGCAGGTTTGCTATATCTCTTTCTGACCAAACAGCTTTTTTCCAATCGGACTTGGAAGCGGCTGCACCCGATCAGCGGATTTTTCATCGCCCTGTTGATTGCCGCACCCTGGCACATTCTGGCCACGCTTCGCAATCCGCCCTACTTTTATTTCTCGCTTCACAGCGGCCCGGGCGAATACCACGGTTTTCTCTGGTACTTCTTCATCAATGAACAACTCTTGCGCTTTCTGAACATGCGCTATCCCCGGGATTACAACACCGTGCCACGGCTTTGGTTCTGGCTATTCCACGTTCTCTGGCTGTTTCCGTGGAGCGTCTATTTTCCCGCTATCGCCAAACTTTCTTTCAAACCAGTCGACCGGGCCGGCCGCGCTCGCTTGCTGGCGCTTTGCTGGACCGGATTCATCCTGGTTTTCTTCACGTTTTCGACCACGCAAGAGTATTACTCCATGCCCTGCTACCCTGCGCTGGCATTACTCCTGGGATCCGCGATGGCAGCGGGCGGAGAGTGGATCGAACGCGGCTCTCGCGTACTCTTGGCGATCTCTGCGTGCGCGGCAATCACCTGCCTCGCCATCCTGATCTACGTCCGGAATCTCCCCACTCCCGGAGACATCTCGGGCGCACTTAGCCATCATCCCGGAGCCTACTCGCTTTCCCTCGGGCACATGGAAGATCTCACTCTTCAGTCGTTCGCCTATCTGCGTTTTCCGCTGTTGGTTGCGGCTGTTGCGTTTCTTGCGGGCGCCGTTGGAAATCTCCTTTATACGCGTCACCGGGCGTTCCTCGCCTCTGCGGTGATGATGGTACTCTTCTTTCATGGCGCGCGCCTGGCCATGGTCGTCTTCGATCCCTACCTATCCTCGCGTCCAATTGCCGATGCCCTGCTCAAGTCCCCTCAAGGCAAGTTGATTGTGGATCATCACTACTTCACATTTTCTTCGGTCTTCTTCTACACCGATGCCACCGCGCTGCTGGTCAATGGCCGCTTCCACAACCTGGAATACGGTTCCTACGCCCCAGGAGCGCCGCCCATCTTCATAACGGATGAGAACCTGAAAAGTCTCTGGTCTTCGGCGGACCGATACTACCTGGTGGCTGATCGGTCGGCCTTGCCGCGTTTTGAAAAACTCATGGGAACGGAGACCCTCAACCTGGTGATCTACAGCGGCGGCAAGATGGCCTTGACCAACCATTCCTTTCCAGGAACTCTCTTGCCGCAGGTTGGGAACTAAGAATGTCGTTCCCCGAGACGGACAGACGGTACATCCTTTATCAGCAGCCTCCAAAAACTCGCTTGCAAAGCATTCGCTATGCAGGTAAAAAAAGAAGTCTGTGGCCCCGAAGGGTTTATCCTGCGCTTCTGTTGCCCAGCACGAAGCAAACGGATCAGTAACTCGCAGTGCGAATTGACGCAGACATTACGAATTTGAATTGCCTTGAGGAGGGTTCATGAAGATTGCCGTGCTCGGCGGGGATGGCTATTGCGGTTGGGCGACGGCTCTGTATTTGTCGCAGAAGGGCCACTCGGTGGCCATTGTGGATAATTTCTTGCGCCGCCTCTGGGATCACGAACTTGGCGCGCAAACGCTGACTCCGATCCGGCCGCTCACGGACCGCGTTCGGGTCTGGCAGAATCTGACCGGCAAGACCATTGAAATGTTTATTGGTGACGTCGCCGACTACGACTTCCTCGAGTCTGCGTTCAAATCGTTCGAACCGGAAGCAGTGGTTCACTTCGCGGAGCAACGCTCTGCCCCCTATTCGATGATTGACCGAAAGCACGCCGTGTTCACCCAGGTGAACAATGTCGTGGGGACTCTGAATGTGCTTTTCGCCATTCGCGAGTTTCTACCGGACTGTCACCTGATCAAACTGGGCACCATGGGCGAATACGGCACGCCGAATATTGACATCGAAGAGGGTTACATAACGGTCGAACACAATGGCCGCAAGGACGTGCTTCCCTTCCCGAAACAGCCCGGCTCCTTCTATCACCTCTCGAAAGTGCACGACAGCCACAACATGATGTTTGCCTGCAGGATTTGGGGCATTCGCGCCACGGATCTGAACCAGGGAGTCGTATACGGAACGACAACGGATGAAACTGCGCTCGATGAGGGGTTGATCAATCGCTTCGACTACGACGACGTCTTCGGCACCGTCCTGAATCGCTTCTGTGTTCAGGCAGCCATCGGTCAGCCGCTGACCGTTTACGGCAAGGGTGGACAGACACGCGGCTTCCTTGATATCCGCGACACTGTGCGCTGCATTGAGATCGCCTGTCATAATCCGGCTGCAAGAGGCGAGTGCCGCGTCTACAATCAATTTACGGAACAGTTTTCCATCCTTGATCTCGCGCATCTGGTAGAGTCCGCTGCGAAGAAGCTTGGCATGGCCGTCGAAATAGACCACATTCCCGACCCGCGAGTAGAGGCAGAACAGCACTACTACAATGCGAAACACTCGAAACTTGTCGATCTAGGCCTGCGGCCGCACAATTTGTCGGATTCCCTGCTGGATTCGCTCATGAATATCGCTTTGAGATACCGCGACCGTGTGGACGTTTCGCTGATGCTCCCGCAGGTGAACTGGCGCGAGCCCAAGAATGAACGTCGCATCCAGATGAGTATGCCCACAAGATCTTCCCTATCGGAGCCTCGGGCGGACCTGGCGGCTTCGGCAGGGGTAAAGGCCAAGAAGGCATAGACCTCCGCTTTGGATGGCCCTCATCGCGTGGAATTCTGCACCGGGCTTGAGGTCGCCGGCACGAGCATGCCCTCTTGAATTCGATAATCCACATTCCGCCAGCGGATGCTGTTACGTCCAAACGTGAGCAGCCAGATCACGAACGCCGTGGCATCCCAAACGACGATGAGCGGCATCTTTTTCCATAGCCCCGTCTGTTTCAGTCCCCAAACTCCGATGAGCCAAGTCATCGCCACTCGAAATACTGCATAACCGCCGAGGTACGCGGCCGCGATTCCTGCTGAGGGATGCGTGAGCGCGACTGCCAAACTCCAGGGCAGGCCTTGCGTAAAAGCGAGCCCCACGTGTCCCCAAGGACGCATGTGCCGCATCACCGTCATCCATCGGAGCCGCTTGCTGAGGAGCGCGCGAGGTGAATCATAGTCTGGTACAGTCCGGACCGAGTACGGAAGCAACTCGACTTCATACCCTTCTTGCGCAATCAAACGGCCCACCAGGAGATCGTCAGCGGGCTTGTTTTCGATCGCCTCGTATCCGCCGAATCCAGCGAGGTGAGAACGAGTCGTGACAATGGTCGGTCCGAGCGTGAACTTGATCCCATCCAACTGCCGAGCGACTAGAATTCCCGCATAGAAGTCGGAATACATGCCGATGGATTGAAGATGTTGTACGAGCGTTTCATCGTGGATGGATACATAAAAGCAAGTCGCGCAACCAACCTTGGGGTCGCGCAGCGGTGCGATCATGGTGCGCAGGTAATTGGGTTCGACCCGCACGTCACTGTCGCTGATCACCAGGAACTCATTCTCCGCCTCGTTCACCATCCTCACCAGCTTGGCCACCTTATCGTTAATGGCGCTGCGCCCTGAGCCGAAGAGCAAGCGGATTCGGCGTTCCGGGAAATCGCGCATCAGTTTTTCCAAGACCGGCACCGCGGGGTCCTTGCGGTCCCCCACGCAAAAAAGCAGCTCATAGTTTGGATAATCCTGCCGGCAGAAACTTGCGTAATTTTCGTATGCCTCGGGATCCAATCCCCGGACGGGCTTCAAGTTGCTGATCGGGGGCAGAAAATCCGCACTCTCAGAGGCACGGTTCCTCGACTTTGAGAAAAACCGCCAGCTGCTGCAAAGAACCAAGAGATAATAGAAGAAGGGTGAGGCGGCAAGAATGAGAAACAGGTAGTCGGCGACCTTCGAAATTATTGCACCTCTTGCGATAACGTTTTGCCCTGCTTTGCTACCTGTGAGTGAACTACTGCTCGGAGCCCTGTTTTCGACTCTTAGCTTCCATCTGGCTGGCGCGGCACTCGCCGCCCGCGCTCGAGGGAAAAATGCTCTGCCTGCCACCTCGAGTTTTAGAGTCTTCCGCTGTCAAAAAAGGATAGCAAAAACGGAACGACTTTGCTGCCAAGGATTTTGGTCTGAGCAACACATCGAGTAAGATAATTTTTGGCCAATCTGCGGGACATGAACCTCGTATTCGGGTTCATCCCCCTCGAATGCAACACTCGATCCATTCGGGAATCCGTCGCTGGCTGGTCTGGCGGCGTGGCGCGCCTTTGGTCTCAGCGCAAGGGGCAAAGCATAAATCGCATGAAACACTCTCCTGGGCTGCATTTGAAAACGTACCTCTTCATCCTCTTCATGGTTCTTTTTGCCCCGCTCGGCAACGTGCTGTTGAGCAAGGGAATGAAAGGAGTCGGCTCGGCGAAGAACTGGGCGCCCGCCGACCTTGCGCACATTTTCATGCGGGTCCTCAGCTCAGGTTACATCTGGCTCGGAATTATCTGCCTGCTCACCTTTTTTGCCGCCTACATGCTCGTGCTTACCTGGGCAGACTACAGCTACGTCCAGCCGGCCTCCGCTTTCTCCTACGCCGTTGTTGCTTTGCTCGGCTATTTCCTCTTGGGGGAAACCGTTCCTCCCTTGCGCTGGGCAGGCATCGCCGTCATCTGCGTTGGTGTCCTCGTCGTTGGCCGAACGCCGCCGAGCACCACGGAAAAAGCCTGACTGTGCGCGAACTCTTCTTTCTCTTCGTGGTGGTGGTGGTCGGCACGGGCGGAGAACTTTGCGTCACGCGCGCAATGAAAGTGGTCGGCGAGGTTCATGACTTCCGTCCCGGTGCGCTCCTTCGTTTTGTATTTCGCGCCATGCGCGTGGGATGGATGTGGATTGGCATCGGAATGATGACGCTGGCCTTTTTCTCGCTCCTGGCCATGCTATCCATCGAAAATGTGAGCTTTGTCGTTCCCGTGACCGCTTTGAGCTATGCCGCCGGTGCCGTGGGCGCACTGTTCTTCCTGCGCGAACGCATCAGCAAACAGCGATGGCTTGGCGTGCTGATCGTCTGCGTTGGCGTCACTCTCGTCTGGCTGAGCAAACGCTAGACCGCGGTTCAGGTCTTACCTGTCTACGGTTTCTCCGGATCCACCTTCGTGGGCGTTCCAATCTTGATGGTCACACCGAATCGCTTGTAATTCATATATCGCACGGTCATGCGGATGTGTACTTCGCTTGTGCTGAAGTGCAGCGTGTCGTTCGAACGCGTATACGTTGGAAACCAGAAATGCCCCTCGATATTTTCACGAAAGGTCTCAAATCTGGGAAATACGTTCTCTTGCCCGTGCTTCTTGATGTCCGGCACGGCCTTCCCGTCCGTTTTGACAATATTCAGATCTTTGTCGTCCACCCAGACGCGCCCTTGAAAATATCTTTGGTTCTTCTCGAGCACTTTAGGCCCCACGTCGAACACATAGGTGCTCAATTCATCCAGTTGCTCGCGCCCGGCATACGTAACGTTGTACTTCGGCAATTCACCCGTTGTCAGCACAAACGGCTGCACATGCTCGAGATCGTCCAGATCCTGCTGCGAGAGAATAATCCTCTGCAGCGTCGGAGGTGGTGCGTCCGTCACCTTCTCATAGCGCTTGCCCGCAGGCGTGAAGAGGATGTCGCTGGTCATGCGGTATTCGCCGTCGGGCTGGCCGTCGTCATCAATGGTCTGGATGACAAACATCTGCGTGTAAGTGTAATTGTCACGTTCTTTTCTGAACTCGTCCTCGCGCCCGGCGAATTTCTGAATAATCTGATCCACGGGCAGGCCCGGAGGTGCGTTAGTGACATGGGAGGACGCTTCTTGTGGAGGAGTATTTGCGCTGACAGGCAATGCCGGGGCCCCGCTAGCGGCCGGGGAACTTGTATTCTGCGGCGGAGGCAATGGCCCCTGCTGTCGTGATGCAAGCGGCACAGCACCGATTGCAGCGGCAATCAGGACCAGCAAGCTGCGCTTCACCTTCATTCGTTCTCCCATCCCCGTTCCAGAAGCAAATCCCGGCATTTCTGAACTCTCCTTGGCTTCGCCCATCTGTACTTTACTTTAGGATTCGATGCAGGGGGGAGGACTTTTGTAGCCTTCACCGAGAAACTCGTTTCACCGATCAAAAAAGCCCTGAGCGTCTAGAATATGCATGCGATTTCACTGGGGAGGCCTGGCTCGCAGGTTCAATCTGCTGCCTTCGTCGTTGCACCCGGTGCGGGCTCACGAATCAATACTGGAAACCGCGGAAAGGAGAAGCTTCCCGCGACATCGTCGATCACGTTTACCTGGCAGAGGTACAAGCCCGGTTTGAGCGTCTGTAGCGGCAATTCGATCTGGAAAATCACCGCTTTGCGATCCGGAGCCGTGACTTCGCTTCCTACAACTTGTTTTGATTCATAGACCTTCGCCGTGCCTTGCAGGAACTCAATGCTGGTGAGAACCCGGACGCCGTCGCGCGATGGTTTGGTCACGGGCGCGTCTTTTGCCACGCTCTGCGGGCCATTGCCCGGCGCAGGAGCGGGGGAGGAAGTCTTTCCCTTTGCGGCATCATAGACTTCGTACTGAAGATAGAGATGCTGATCGGGCGAGAAGACGTGGGTAATGTTCGGAACCAATTCCATTTGGTCACGGACCAGCGGGTTTGACTCGCTCTTCTTGTTCGCAATGGGTGTGCGCAGGCTGCTCAGCACCACGGAACTCATTTTCAGGGGTGCTCTGCGCAGGTCGGGGACTTGCACGTCAGTTTCGAAAGATCCCATCCGGCCGGTCTGGTTCTCGCGCATCACAAACTTAAGATGATAGCTGCCCGGCGGGAGGACGAATCCTGTATTGTACTGCACGTTTTTGCGGCGGACTTGCTGGGTGCTGTCAAGCGCCAGTTTGACAGTGTCGCGCAGCCGTCCGACCGGGAATTTTCCGTTCTCCTGGGCGGTGCCGATAATGTCTATGGTGGCGCTGTCCTTTTCCTTTTCCGTAACGAAGGGAATCTGCGAACCGGGGATCACCAACGAGACCGCAAGATAGTAGTGCGATTCGTCCCGGCGGAAAAACGCCGAGCCAGCGTAGAGGGGCACGTCCACACGTGGCAGTTGGGCCGCCAGTTCGTCTTCGAGTTGCTGCTCGCGATCCGCGCGGTTCAGGTGCTCGAAATCCCGTCCTGCATAATACCCGGAGCGGAAATCAAGTTTCAGGTCCGGCCGGTTGACCTGCACTTTCAGCCGGCGAAACCTTCCATCCTTCAGCGGATTGTTGCTCGTAAAGCCGAGAACGTAGTATGCCGAGCTGTCCTTTTGAACTTGAGAGAAGACTCCGCTGAAATCATTCGAATCGAAGAACGCCTTGCCGCCGGTATCGGCGGCAAGCGTCGCAAGCGTGTCCTGAGACGCGGCGTTGCCATTTAAATCGTTCAACACGGACGCACCCGAATACGCCGACTGTCCATGCAAGCTGGCGGATTGCGCTTCTCCTCCTGGAGGAAATGCCTGAAGGCCTCTGATGTCGAGCGAATAGATAGACACGTTGGCTTTCACCGCAGAGGCGGTCGTAGCGCGCAGTGCCGACTGGTTATCCACTCCGGACTGGCTTATCCCATTGCTGAAATAAATGAGGCTTTTCTTCTGGGGCAGTTTGCCAAGAGCCTGCATCAGCGACTGCAGCGCCAGAAGCTTGCGGTCCGCACTAAACGTATTGAAATCCGTATCGTCAGGTGTGAACGAGCCGCTCGTTTCCGCCGCGCCTTCGGCGGTTCCGCTGCTCCCGTTGTCGAAGCCTTGGCCTTCTCCGGAAGCATAGGCGGAGAGCGCTGCCAGCAATTTGTTCTTGTCGTCGGTGAAATCTAGGTCCACACGCATGTTCGTGGCCAGCGACACCAGAGCAATCAAGTCCGCCGGCTGCATCTTTGTTGAGATGAATTTCTTCGCCGCGTCCACCGATCGGTCAATCTGCTCCGGATCCATCGCAGAAAAGTCAAAGAAGAGCAGCATCAGCCGGCGGTCCCGCGCATCCAGTGACGCTGGCGCTTTCTTTCCACTATGCAGCAGCGTGCCCTGCCCAGGCCCTGCTGCGCCCGAGACGGTTGCTTCTGCCGCCCCGGCCGTGGCCAATTCATCTACATTCTCGAAATCAAACGTGGAAACCTGCTGCTTCTTACCATCTTCAAAAAGCGTGAAATCTTCTCTTTTCAGATCTTTGACAAGATTGCCCTTCTTGTCACGCGCAACGACATTCACAAGAACCAGTTCCGTCGTGACTTCGATGCGAGCCTCGCTCCCTCCTGCTTGTCCAGACTGCCGGGCAATAAGGAGACCTGCAGAATGCAAAAGCAGCCCCGCCGCAGCCAAGGCTGAAACAATTTTGCTGGTTCGCCACATATCCATATTCCTTCAGAACCGAAAGCGCGCTTGCATGGTCACCCGTCGCATGTTGGCCGTTCCTGTGATTTCACCAAAGGTCAATGAATTTACCGTTGTGTTGAGGGCCGTGAAATTCACGTTGTTGAATACGTTGTTCGCAGAAATGCGCAAGTCGAGCGCGCGCGACTCTTTGATCGGAATGGTCTTATTCAAGGTCATGTCTAGCGTCACTTGGCCAGGGCCCTCGATACTGTTTCGGCCCGCGTCGCCGAAGGTAACGGGACTTCCGGCGGGACAGTTGACGCTCGGGTCACAAAAGGCCGCCGTATTAAACCATTTGAGCGCGGTCGGATTGCTCAACGCAACAGACTGCCCCGGCACCACGTCCGCACGCAACGAACCGCTTACACCGCGGCTGATGTCCAGCCCACCGCCAAGTACGCGCGGCGTGAAGTACATCCCGGAAGCGACCGTAAAGTCGCCACTCCACTGCCAGCCCCCAAGAATATGGTTCCACGCACCTTTCTGCACGAAGCGGTGGTTTTCGCCGAGAGGCAAATCATAGATCCAGTTCCCTGTGAATCTGTGTTTCTGCTCGAAGCTGGAGAGCCCTCGATCGGCGGATATATTGAACGGATTCTGGGCAACGACGCTGCCTCCTCCTCCGATCGAAGATGCATCGTCAATGGACCTCGAAAACACATATTGTGCGCCAACGCCCAGTCCCTTGGCCATGCGCCTGCGGACGCGCACCGAGGCCGCGTGCAAAATGGAGTTCCCTTCCGATGACTCGTATATAAATGGTTGATTGCCGAGGCCCACCAGCGCGCGCTCCGAATCCAGCCGCGTTCCCTTCGCTCCGTTGTAACCCAGGTTCAGCACCACCCCACCGGGCAACCCTCTCTGTACATCCAAGTTCCAGATCTGTACGTAACCCAGGCGATAGTTGGGGTTGACAGCGAAATTGTTTGTCACCGTGCTTCCCGAGACCGTTGGGAAGCCATTCGTCAGCGTGAGCCGGCTTGTCCCGAGGAGGCCGTTGACGGTCGTGGCATTCGTTGCGCTTTCTGCAAAGGGCGGCTGAAAGGCAAAATTCTGGATCATGATGCCGTATTGAGCGAGGTTGTAGTTAATCCCGTAACCTGCCCGCACCACGGTTTGTTTTTGCGGCTTCCAAGCAATCCCGACACGCGGAGCAAGATTATTCCGGTCCGGCCGGACTAAAGACGCAGGGAATTCTCCATTAAAGGGTCCGGTCTGGCCAGGCAGCACCACGGCGGCAGACGTGAATCCCCGAGCCACGTCAAGATTCGCGATCCGGCCGTTCGCCTCTGTATAAGGCCCGTTGTATTCATAACGCAGCCCTAAATTGAACGACAGACTCGAACGCCACCGCCAATCGTCCTGCGCAAAGAAGTCATAGGCGTTGGCGCGAAAATCGTAGGACGTGGCCCCGAACTGCAATGAGGTTTCCTGCGGAAAGCCAAGCAAGAAGTCGGCGAAATCGTATCCGGTGTCCTTTATTGCGGCTCCACTTACATTGTACGAGGACGTCGCAAAACCCGTGAAAACAAAGCTTCCCTCCGCGGTTCGTGCAGAATGAAAACTCTGAAGGATGCGCCGGTAGTCTCCGCCAAATCTCCAGTTGTGTTTTCCATGATTCCACGAAACGGTATCTGAGATTGTATACGTCTGGTCGAGTTGCCGGCGCGGCGTTGGATCGCTAAGCCCCCCGAACGAAGTGAAGCCTATTCCCGGCAATCCCCAATCAAATGGATCGTTGGAAATCCCGCTGATTCCCGCCCCGCCGGGCCCGGCGACGTCCATCACATTCGAATAAAGATTTGTTGTGGAGACGTGATTGTGATTGTAGTTCAAGCGGAAGATATTTGTGGCGCGACCCTTGCCGTAGGTCCACCCCGCGCTGGCGTTCAATCCCTGCGTTCCCGTGCCTCCGGCAAGCGACGGAAAGGGGTTCACAATCGCGTTCGAGCTGCGTGCCCAGTTCAGTCCAAAATTGATGTTGTTCTGTGAACGTCGCCCCCCTCCACCACCGCCTCCTCCGCCACTGCCTATCAGAAAAGGGCCCGAGCCCGGTCCGGCGGCCTGACCAAGATTGTGAATCAAGCGCAAGCTGACCGAGTCCGAATTGCTGTCGGCCGAAGTGACATAATGAAAGTTCTGGCCGGATGCGGTTGTGGCGATATTTGGCAACGGAATGAATTGGAGGAGAAACCTGGCCGCAGGACTGATGAAGCCCGGAGTAATCGTATTCGCGACACCGTTGAATGCGTAGGGCTGCCCCGTCGCAGGGTTGAAGATCTGGACTGGGGCTCCGTCGTTATAAGTCGCCTGAGTAAAATCGCCGCCTCGTTCGGCCTGGGTTGGCACCGTGGAAAAGGCGTCGTAGGGGGAATTTCCGCGTGACCCGTTCCATCCCGCGAAAAAGAACCACTTGTTTCCCCCGTTGAAAATTTTCGGAATGTTTAGCGGTCCTCCCACATTTGCGCCGAAGCGCGCCTGGTTATAGTCCGCTTTCGCGGATTGAATCCCCGTCAAGGAAAACGCTCTCGCATCCAGGCTCGACGTATCGTCAGAAAAATAGAGCAAGCCATGCGGCTGATTGATGTTGAATCCCCGCCCCATCCTGCCAATGGCGATTGTCCCTCCGCCTGGGCCGCCGAAGCCCCCGCCACCGCCAGTACCACCAAAGCCCTCTCGTTGCGCGCGCTCGCGGAACTCCTGAATTCGCTGCTGTAGTTCGTCCTCGCTGCCTCCGCCAAAGTCCTGCGTGCGGCCCTGCGCGCCGCTGATGCTGACGGACTCTGTCGGTCCCTCCGCCCCCGCTCCGTTCATGGGAAGGCCAGAGAGATCGCTCGTGCCTGGTCCGCCGCCGAGCCCACCGGCTCCGCCGAGGCCCGGGTTATTGCCAGCCAGAGACGCGAGAGTATTATCCAGAGCGAGGCTTTGAAACCCCCGTCCAGCCGCAATAATCGCCGCATTTTTGTTGTTTGACTGCTCCTGCTGGCGCGAAGCCAGAATCAGTTCCGCGTCCACCTTTGCTGATACATTCTCGGGATTCAGCACAACTTCTTGCGTAGAATTCGCAAATCCCATGAACTCGACCCGTACCACGTATCTCCCGCGCGGAATGCCGGAGAAACTAAACTTCCCTTCGGAGCTGGATGCTGCCACATACTTTTTTCCAGTTAATGTGTTCGCGGCAGTGACCGTTGCGCCAGGCAGGGGCGTCTTGCCGCTGCGGACCGAGCCTGTGATTTCAAACGTCGCCGTAGCGCCAGTAGGCGGCACCGTCTGCGGCGCCTGCGCCGGAGGCGCAGTCACCTGTGCGCGCAAGCTCAACGCAAAAAGAACGGCAAAGAAATTGAATAGAAAAATGCCACGAGCAATCGACCTCAAGTCTTGGCTCCCTGATCGAACTATAGCTGCGGCGGATTGCTTTTGGGATCGGGAGGAGGAGCGCTTCCGGCAGGTGCACTCCCAGCCGGCGAGTTTTCACCAGGCCCTCTCCCGTTTGCTCCCATCTCCTGCAAGCGCTTCCATTGCTCGGGAGAAAGCACTATCACGTTTTTCGGCACGAATGCATTGTTCTGCACACTTCCATGGATAACTACGTGATCGCCCGGCTGGATGTCCGCCATGGTGATGCTGTCGCGCCCTTTGCGGAGCGACGTTTCTTCGTTCAGCTCTAACTTCTGAGTGACGTTGTCCGGCCTCAATACTGTGAGTTTCGGCGCATCCACTGACTTCACTTCCCCAACCACAAAATCCTTGCCAAGCTCGCCGAATCCAACCCCGCCGCCCGGGCCTCTGCCGCCCTCTGCCCCTCCGCCCGAACGTCCGCCAATGACCTGTGCCGTAACGCTGTGATCTGCGTTCTCCTCTCCGCGCACGAACACCACGTCGCCCACCTTGAAATCTTCGAGCTTCGCGTTTTGACGGTCCTTGCGAAACTCTGTTTTGTCTGTGAGCTTCACGACTGCGGTTGTGCCGTCAGGCTTAGCCAGTTGCACCGTTCCGTTGTTGATCGCGGTTATCTTCCCAAACAGCGGCTGGCCACGGCCATTCTCCGCACCAGGCCTTTGGCCCCTGCCTGGAGATGTCGCCGGATCCTGGCTACTGGGCATCGCATCGGGTGTCTGTGCCCGACCAGCTGCTCCAATGACCAACAATAGAAAACCCAGTGCTAAGAACCGTTTCCGTCGAGTGATCATGCGTTCCCCTTAGGAATCATCCAAATGGTTGATGACGCAGGCCTGAGTGCCAAAGTAACGCCGCCCAGGCTTGCTGGCCAGCAAATCTATTCCATTTAACAATTCCCTCAGCAGCGCGTCTAAAGTTCCCGTCGGAAACGCTGCGTTGGTCTCGGCCGAACGAGCCAGCTGGAGATCGCGCTGAGCTGCCCGCACTAGGATGGTTCCAAAGTGGCAATGCTTGTGAGGCAAATGTGGCCGAGCGAATTGCTTCGCTTTCAGCCTGAGAGGTGGGTTGGTAGCGTGGGGATGAAACGGTCCAGATTGTTGCCCTTACAGAGGCTGTTCCTGCCGTACTCCGCGAAACCTCAACTGCGATACACCGCCCCGTCTGCTCTTCAATTCGAAGAGATCACCAATAGAAGCAGCACTATACTGCATGTCTACCAATATTGAATCCGGCTCTTATCTGTGCATTGGGCCTGCCGTGAGTGCCTCTATCTGTGTGCTCGATAAATTGGTTACATGCCAAGTCCTCTGGGGTTCCTTTGTACAGCCAGCAGCTGCTCCAAACCTGCTTGACCAACCAGAGACCTTATGTATTATACTGCATGTGAGACTCAGCCGCATGGCAACACCCGCAAACATCGATTCCAAGCACGCGGCTCAGCGCCGGGCCACACCCGCGCGCGAAGAACAGTTTCTGGCCTTTGTAGGAACGCGCGTTCGCGAACTTCGCAATCGACGCGGCATGACCCGCAAGATGCTAGCCCAGGAGGCGCACGTCTCTGAGCGGCATCTAGCGCAACTGGAATCCGGAGAAGGAAATATCTCCATTGTGCTGCTGCGAAGAATCGTGGGAGCTTTGAATATTAGCCTCGCCGAGGTATTTACCCCCGCTGTCGAAGAGCCTGCCGAAAAGCTGACCATTCGACGTTTCCTGGAACGGCTTCCCGCGAATCGCCTCGAAGACGTATTGTTCCACCTCCAGCGCGACTTCGGAGAAGAAGCAACGATGCGTCGCAAGCGAGTCGCACTGATCGGACTCCGTGGCGCTGGAAAGTCCACGCTGGGAGCCAAACTTGCTCTGGACCGCGATATCCCCTTCATCGAGCTGGACCGTGAAATCGAAAAACACATGGGCATGCCCCTGGCGGAGATTTTCTCTCTTTATGGGCAGTCCGGTTATCGAGCCATCGAAAAGCGCACACTCGAACACGTCCTCGGAGAAGCCGATCGTGCAGTGCTATCCGTCGGAGGGGGCGTGGTGTCGGAAAAAGAGACTTACGGCTATTTGCTAGCGAACTGCTATACGGTGTGGATTAAGGCGCAACCGGACGAGCACATGTCCCGCGTGATTGCCCAGGGCGATTTTCGGGCCATGGCGGGAAGCGACCAGGCCATGGAAGATCTGCGAAGGATTCTGGAAGCGCGCGAACCTCTCTATCGCGAAGCGGACACGGTTCTCGACACTTCCGGTCAGTCGGTGGAAGAAAGTTTTTCCAAATTGCAAGCGGCATTGCAAACTCATTTGCAGTAGGAGGATTTTGTGGACGTTGTCGCGGCACATGAATCCCCGGCAGGAATGGAATCACTGGACTTCCGAACCGATCCGTCGCGCTATAAGCATTGGCGTCTCTCCTTCGATGGACCCGTGGCCACGCTTACGATGGATGTGGACGAGGACGGCGGAATCCGGCCGGGCTACAAGCTTAAATTGAATTCCTACGACCTGGGCGTGGACATCGAGTTGCACGATGCGTTACAGCGAATTCGGTTTGAGCATCCTGAAGTTCGTTCCGTGGTCATCGCCAGTGCGAAAAATCGTATTTTTTGCTCCGGCGCCAACATTTACATGCTCGGTCTTTCCTCGCACGCCTGGAAAGTGAATTTCTGCAAGTTCACCAACGAAACGCGCAATGGAATCGAAGACTCCAGCGGATATTCCGGATTGAAATTCATCGCAGCATGTAATGGAACTACCGCTGGCGGGGGTTACGAGCTTGCTCTGGCTTGCGATGAAATCATTCTGATTGACGACCGCTCATCCGCAGTAAGCCTCCCGGAGCTCCCGTTGCTTGGGGTTCTTCCCGGGACGGGCGGACTGACGCGCATCACCGACAAGCGTAAGGTACGCCGGGACCATGCCGACATGTTTTGCACCAATCCAGACGGCGTCCGCGGGCAAAGGGCCAAGGACTGGCGCCTCGTGGATGAGATCGTTAAGCCGCAGCAGTTTGCCGAGCATGTACGACAGCGCGCCCTGAAACTAGCCGAGCAGAGCAGCCGGCCCTTCGACGCAAAAGGAGTCGCGCTCACTCCCTTGAAGCGCGCTGTGGATGCGTCGGGGCTCCATTACGAATACGTAGATGTGCAATGCAATCGGGAAGCTCGAACCGCGACGCTTACGATCCGCGCACCAGAGTTGGTTCCGGTGGACAGCCTGGAAAGTGCTCTCGCTGCGGGCGCCTCCTGGTGGCCACTTCAGATGGCGCGCGAGTTGGATGACGCCATTCTGACGCTGCGCGCGGGCGAACTTGAATTGGGTCTGTGGATTATCAAGACAACGGGAAACGCCGACGCGGTTCTGGCAATCGACGATTTCATTTTGAATCACCAGGACAGCTGGTTCGTACGCGAGGTTCTTGGCATGATGCGCCGGACCTTCGCGCGCATCGATGTTACCTCGCGCTCGATTTACGCCATCATCGAACCCGGATCGTGTTTCGCAGGCACGCTACTTGAATTAGCTCTTGCCGCGGATCGCATCTATATGCACGACGCGCCAGAAGCCGAAACCGTGTCGTTCGTCGTTCTTTCAAAAATGAACTTCGGACCTCTGCCGATGGTCAATCATCTGTCGCGCATGGCCGCGCGGTTTTATGGGAACGAACCGCAAATCCACTCTTTACACCAGCACGTTGGAAGAACGCTTTCCCCGCGCGAAGCTCTGGACGCCGGGCTGGTCACTGCCACGCCCGATGAGCTTGACTGGGAAGACGAAATCCGCCAGGCCATCGAGTCGCGCGCTGCGCAATCGCCCGATGCCCTCACCGGCCTCGAAGCGAATCTTCGTTTTGGTTCTCCGGAGACCGTGGAAACGCGGATTTTCGGACGCCTTTCCGCCTGGCAAAACTGGATCTTCGTCCGCCCGAATGCCGTCGGCACAAACGGCGCGCTCAAAGTCTATGGCACCGGCGCACCCACCAAATTCAATTGGGAAAGAGTTTAGCAAGCAGCTTTGGCATGGGCCTGAGGCCACGGGAGAAACTGCGATGATCAATTACACCGAGAAAATTCCGAACAACGTCGATTTGGGAAGAGACCGTGTCCTGCAACGCGCCCTCGAACATTGGCAGCCCGCCTACATGGGATGGTGGTATGACAGGGGCCCCAACGAGAGCCACAACTATGAAGTGTATTTACGAACTGCCATCAGCGTGGAACCGGACGGCTGGGCCCAGTTCGACTATGTAAAGATGCCGGACTATCGCTGGGGCATTTTCCTCCAGCCCCGCGACGAGAAGCGCGAAGTGAATTTCGGCGCACACAAAGGCCAACCCGCGTGGCAGGAAGTGCCCGGCGAGTACCGTTCCACCTTGCGCCGGATCATTGTCACCCAAGGAGACACGGAGCCGGCTTCGGTTGAACAACAGCGCATGCTGGGCGCTTCCTGTCCTTCGATGTACGACCTGCGAAACATTTTCCAAGTGAACGTCGAGGAAGGTCGCCACCTATGGGCTATGGTGTACTTGCTGCATCGCTATTTCGGACGCGACGGCCGCGAGGAGGCTGAGTCTTTGCTGGCTCGGCGCTCGGGCGATGCTGACAACCCGCGCATTCTCGGTGCCTTCAATGAACCCACTCCAGATTGGCTGGCCTTCTATATGTTCACGTTCTTTACGGACCGCGACGGCAAATTTCAACTTTGCGCGCTGGCCGAGTCCGGTTTTGATCCCCTCTCTCGCACGTGCCGCTTCATGCTTACCGAGGAAGCTCACCATATGTTTGTCGGCGAGACGGGGGTCGGCCGCATCATTCAGCGCACCTGCGAGGTGATGAAGGAGCACAAACTCGATGACCCGTCAGATGTGCGCGCGCTGGGCGTTATTGATCTTCAAACCATCCAGAAGTACTTGAATTTTCACTACAGCGTCACCCTGGATCTTTACGGTTCGGATGTTTCCTCAAACGCCGCAAATTATTTCACCAACGGACTGAAAGGGCGTTTCCGTGAAACCAAGCTTGAGGACGATCACGTTCTGAGCGAAGCGGAATATCCGGTGTATGAGGTTGTAGGCGAAAAAATCGTCGCCAAGAAAGTGCCGGCGCTGACGGCCCTGAATGAACGGCTGCGCGACGACTACATCGATGAGATCGCCGATGGCGTAGCCCGCTGGCAGCGGGTGATTGATGCGGCAGGCGTTCCGTTCCGGTTTACCCTGCCCCACAAGGGCTTCCACCGCGAAATCGGCAATTTCGCGGGACACTGTATCACCCCTGAAGGGGAAGTCTTAGGCGAGGAAGCGTGGAAGAAGCGCGAGTCCGAATGGCTGCCGACGCCAAAGGACCATGCCTTTGTCCAATCGCTCATGGCCGGCCGCGTCGTGGAGCCCGGCAAGTTTGCGAATTGGATTGCTCCGCCGGCCCGTGGCGTCAACAATCAGCCGCCGAATTTTGAATACGTTCGCTTCCATTGATTCGCCGGACGGATGACAGATTTCTTCTAAGGACGCAAAACCCTGCAGCCAATCATAGACATCCATATCCACATCATGCCGTACCGCATGATGAAATCGTCGGCGCTCGACGTAATGAAGCGCGGGCGTAAAGACTACGCCGACGTCGAGCGGTACTGTGCAGACCCCAAGGAATTTCTCGGCCTGCTCGATAGACTCGGCGTCGAGCGCGCCGGCCTCATCAATTACGTCGCCCCGAAGATTATTGGGTTCACGCCGGAAGTGAACGATTGGAGCGCGAACTACTGCAAAGCCGCGCCCGACCGGCTCATCGCATTCGGTGGAGTTTTACCAGGAACTGTGCCGCACACCGGCGCCGAAGTGGACCGCATGGCCAAACTGGGTATTCGCGCGATCAAGCTGCATCCTTCGCACCAGGTACTCTCACCGAACGATTACATGGATGGCAATCGCGAGTTGGCAGCCGTCTACGACCGCGCCCAAGCGAACGGCATGCCCGTCATGATTCATACCGGAACTTCTATTTTCCCTGGCGCCCGCAATCTTCATGCTCAACCGATGCTCTGCGATGACGTCGCCATTGATTACCCCGATCTCGTTGTCATTCTTGCACACGGCGGAAGACCCCTTTGGATGGAGGAGGCTTTTTTTCTCGTTCGCCGCCACAAAAACATGTACATGGACATCTCCGGCATCCCTCCTCAGAAACTCCTCGAATACTTCCCGCGCATCGAAGAGATCGCCGATAAGGTGCTTTGGGGAACCGACTGGCCCGGCCCAGGCGTCCCCGAAATCAAGCGCAACATCGAAACATTCATCGCCCTCCCGATTCGCGAGGAAGCCAGGCGCAAGATCCTGTACGACAACGCCGCGCGCCTCTTTCCGCGCTGACCCGGCCGGGAAATTCTCAGACGGCTCCCCCGGACGTCCGTGCTGTGTAGCCTCTTTGATTTCTGCGCGCGATATGAACGCGCGTTCGTTTTCTGAACAGTTGTTCAGTTTATCTTGACACCAACGGGCCCCAGCGGTACGTTGGAACGGGAAATACCTTGTCGAATCGCCGCGGCACAAAACGAACCCATGGACGCATCGCAAGGCGCTACCTCGCCCGCCGCCTGGAAATCCTGCGGGCTGCCGGAAATCAGTTTCGCGTTGCCGGCTTCGCCGAAACCGGCATGCGCGACATTGCCGCCGCCGCCGACCTCTCTCCCGCCAATCTCTACAACTACTTCCAGGGAAAGCACGAGCTTCTTTTCTTCTGCCAGGACCTTACACTCGATCGCCTCCTTGCCGCTTTAGAGAAAGCGCGCCGCTCGCGAGCCAGCGCCGGCGAGAGGCTGCACCTGGTCATCGTTTCTCATGTGCGCTGCGTTCTGGATGAAGTCGAAGGTTCTGCAGCGCATCTCTTAGCCAGCTCTCTGCCGCCTCGCCTTCAACGCCCGTTGGTGGCGAAACGCGACCGTTACGAAGAGGGGGTGCGTCACTTAATCGCCGCTGGCACGCGCACGGGAGAGTTCACTCCCTGCGATCCTGCGCTCGCCACGCGTGCCGTGCTGGGAGCTCTTAATTGGACTGTGCGGTGGTTCAATCCCAGCGGCACTTTAACCGCCGCTGAAATCGCCGAAGGCTTCGCCGATTATCTGATCCGAGGATTGCTGGCCAAACCAGCTTCTCTCCGGCGCCCTTCGAAAGCCCGAGAGCAGCCGCGACCAAGGCGCACGTTGCGTCCCGTGGAAGTGAGTCGCCATGACGCATCTGCGCGACTTTCCGAGAGGTAATCTATGCTGATCACATTGCCGACCGAGTCCCAGAAAACGTCGCATCTCCGAATGACCCTGAATGGCGAGCAAGTGGACGTCTCCTTCGCGCCTTACAAAACCTTGCTCGAAGTCCTGCGCGAAGATCTCGGGCACACGGGGACAAAACACGGCTGCGAACTCGGTGAGTGCGGTGCGTGCGCGGTTCTTCTTGACGGCAAGCCGGTGCTCTCTTGTCTAGTCCTGGGAGTCGAGTGCCACGGCAGAAGTGTTCTGACTGTCGAAGGCCTCGGCCTCGACGGCCAGCTTCACCCCCTGCAGGACGCCTTCGCCGATCTAGGCGCCGCGCAATGCGGCTATTGCACGCCCGCGATCCTGGTCACCGCGAAAGCTTTGCTGGAAGCTCACCCCCACGCAACTCGCGACCAGATACGCGTGGCGCTCTCCGGTGTCCTCTGCCGATGTACCGGTTACCTCCAGATTTTTGAGGCCGTCGAAGCCGCCATGGTCAAGATTACGGAGCAAAACGTGGCATCGAAATGAAATCTGGGCGCGTGGCTGCAAAGCCACCACCTAGGGAGGACACGTGCAGGATAAACAGGATAAAAAAGATTCGTCGGATCGCCCGGCGAAAGATTCTCAGGCGAAGGGCCAGGAGCTGCGCGTCATCGGCGTCCCTCGCCGCAGAGTAGACGCCCGCGCCAAAGTCACCGGCCAAACCCGCTTTGCCGACGACATTTTCCTTCCGCGCATGGCCCACTGCAAGCTGCTGCGCTCCCCGCACCCGCACGCGCGCATTCGAAACATCGATTCGTCCCGCGCTCTCGCTCACCCCGGAGTCTATCTGGTTCTCACCGGCAAGGATTTGCCCATTGAATACGGAATTCTTCCTGTCAGCCAGGACGAGCAAGCCCTCTGTCTCGATCACGTGCGCCACGTCGGGGATCCCGTCGCTGCCGTCGTCGCCCGCGAAGAACTCACCGCCTTCGAAGCGCTGGACCTCATCGACGTCGACTACGAAATTCTTGCCACCATTTCCGATCCCGAAGAGGCCCTTGCCACTCCCGATCCGCGCATTCACGATTACGGCGAAGAAGGCAACATTCACAAGCGCGTCGCTCTGGAATTCGGCGACGTCGAAAAATCCTTCGCCGAAGCTGACGAAATCTTTGAGGACATTTTTTTCTACCAGGGCAGCACTCACCTTCCCATCGAACAGCACGCCGCCGTGGCCATCAAAGATCCCGACGGAAAACTGACCATCTGGTCCAGTACGCAGACGCCGCACTACCTTCACCGCGCCCTCGCCAAAGTTTTAAATATGCCACCAGCCCACATCCGCGTCAGCGCCACTCCGAACGGCGGCGGCTTCGGTGGCAAAAGCGATCCCTTCCATCATGAAATCGTAGTTGCAAAAGCCGCGCTCCTGCTCGATCGCCCCGTCAAAATCTGTCTCACGCGCGAAGAAGTTTTTTATTGTCACCGCGGCCGTCATCCCGTCCTGATGAAATTCAAGACCGGCGTCAAGAAAGACGGCACGATCACGGGAATGCATCTTCAGACCTTGATCGATGGTGGCGCTTACGGCTCCTACGGCGTTGCCAGCACTTTTTATACCGGCGCGCTGCAGACCACCACCTATCACATCCCGCGCTATCGCTTCGAAGGCTGCCGCACCTTCACCAATAAGCCTCCCTGCGGACCAAAACGCGGCCACGGTACCGTCCAACCACGCTTCGGCCAAGAAGTTCAGCTCGACAAAATTGCGGAGAAACTCAAGCTAGACCCCGCGGACCTGCGCCTGCGCATCGTCGAAGCTCCCAATACCGTCACGGCAAATTATCTCCGGCTCGGAACCGTCAATCTTTCCGAATGCATTCGCCGCGTGGTGAACATTTCCGACTGGAAAGAAAAATTTCGAAAACTGCCGGAGGGCCGTGGCGTGGGCATCGCCTGCTCCGCCTATTTGACCGGGGCCGGCCTCGCCATTTACTGGAACAAAATGCCCCATTCGGGCGTGCAGCTGAAACTCGACCGGGGCGGCGGTGTTGCGATTTTCTGCGGCGCCACCGAAATCGGCCAGGGCTCCGATGATGTGCTCGCGGGAATCGTCGCCGAAGTTCTGGGAATCGACACCTTCGATATCCGCCTCTTCACCGGCGACACCGATTTGGGGCCAGTGGACCTCGGTTCCTACTCGAGCCGCGTCACCATCATGGCAGGCAACGCTGCTTTGCAAGCGGCAGAGCGCGCAAGAGAATTGCTCGCCGAAGCCGTCGCCATCCGCCTCGAAGTTCCCAAAGAACGCCTGCGCTTCGCCGACAAGCATGTATTTGATTCCTCCGCGACCGAAAAGCGCGTGCCCTTCCACGAAGCCGTCTGCCTCGCCGAAGCTCGCTTCGGCACCATCGGCACCGTAGGCTCCTACACTCCGCCAAAATCTCCCGCACTTTATAAAGGCGGCGGTGTCGGGCCATCCCCAACGTATTCCTACACAGCCGCAGTCGTCGAAGTCGCCGTCAATCCCGTAACCGGCTGGATCACCGTCCCAAAAATCTGGATCGCCCACGACATCGGACGCGCCCTGAATCCTCCGCTCGTCCGCGGCCAAGTCGAGGGCAGCGTCTACATGGGCCTCGGCGAAGCCCTCATGGAAGAGCAGGAATTTCGCCGCCTTCCAAAAAAACTTTCACACGCACTGGTGCACAAGTTCCCTTCCATGCTTGAGTATAAGAGCCCGACTTCGCTCGACATGCCCGAAGTAGTCACCGAGTTGGTGGAAGAACCCGACCCGCGGGGTCCCTTTGGCGCAAAAGAAGTTGGTCAGGGCCCGCTTCTGCCCATCATGCCCGCGGTGGCCAACGCGGTTTACGACGCCGTCGGTGTTCGCATCGATGAAGTCCCGATCACGCCGGAAAAAATCATGAAGGCGCTCGCGGGAAAAAAGGCAGGCCGCGATCCGCGATACGGACCGGCCCACTTCCCCGGAATCCATTGGCCGGAAGCACTGCGCGTCCCGCCTCCTTGGGAAGGCGGCGACGGTAACGCCATCAACGACGCGCCCCGCCATTCGAAACCGCGCCCCGAGAAAGACAGGGTGCTCAGCTCATGATGCGTCTGCCCCTTTTCGAATTCCGTACTCCCCGCACACTGGAAGAAGCCGCTCGCATTTTGGACGGTCAGGGACCCAACACCATGCCGCTGGCCGGCGGCACCGACCTGCTCCCCAATATGAAGCGTCGCCAACAAATCCCAAAAACGCTGATGAGTCTTCGCCACATCGAAGGCTTGACGCGAGTTCAGTTAAGCAATTCCGGGTCACGGCTCGGCGCGTGCCTTACGCTCACCGATATAGCCGAGGATCCTCGCTTTCGAAACGGCATGACTGCACTAGCGCAGGCGGCTGCTCTGGTCGCCACGCCGCACATTCGAAACATGGCCACCCTCGGCGGTAACCTCTGCCTGGACACGCGCTGTAACTACTACGACCAGAACTATGAGTGGCGAAAGGCAATCAATTTTTGCTTGAAGAAAGATGGAACCACCTGCTGGGTCGCGCCAGGTAGTCCGAAATGCGTCGCGGTTTCCTCCACCGACACCGCGCCACCACTGATCGCTCTCGGAGCCCGCGTCCGCCTTGTCTCTCGCGCCGGTGAGCGCGAAGTAGCGCTTTCTGATCTCTACAACAACGATGGAATAAATTATAGCAAGCGCCGACCCGATGAAATTCTCGCGGACGTATTGCTCCATTCTCTCCATGGCTGGCGGAGCACCTACTGGAAGCTGCGCCGCCGCGGTTCCTTTGACTTCCCAGTTTTATCTGTCGCCGCCGCCGCCCGCCTTTCGAGTCAAGGAGTCGTAGAAGACGCACGCATTGTCATCGGCGCCGCTTCCTCGCGCCCGCTGCTCGCGATCGACGCCGCGCGATCTCTGCTTGGCCGCTCCTTGAATCTGGAAACGATTGCCGAGGCAGCCATTCTCGCCGCTCGCATCGCCAAGCCCTTGGACAATACGGATTTCGACCTGACCTGGCGCAAGCGCGTCACCGCGGAATTCGTCACCTACGCTCTCCGCGAACTGCGCGGTGATAACGTGCGAGCCGAGCGCGAAAGCGTGACCCGGCATCCCTTCGTGTAGAAATCAGAGACGATTGCAGCCCTGGAAAGTCAACGAGGCATCCAGTTCGGATTATGCGTGAAGAGCCCGTTGATGAAACCCATCTGATAAACAATAAGAAGCCCAAAGGCCAGACTGAGCACTCCCGAGAACAGCCCCAGGCCACGATTGAGGCGAGCGAATCGGTTTTCGGAAAAGGTAAAAGGGACAGCAATCGCCGCGGTGATCAGCATCATTCCCGCGACGGTGCCGATACCAAAAACAAGAAGATATAAGACGGCCCAAGTGGGAACGCGAATCGTCGTCAGCACCAGCAACGCAACAGCTGCCGATCCGGCCAGGCCATGAACGATGCCCACGGCCAAGGGCCGCACAATTTGATAGACACCCAACCGGCCAAACGTGCGGTCCATCCATCCCACGGGCGTCGCATCTTCGCCATGCCCATGCTTCTCCGGACCGTGGCCGTGCACATGACTGTGAACGTAGTCTTCGTGCCCGTGGGAATGCGCGTGTTGCAACGAATGCAAGGGCGTAACGGTCTCCGATATGCGGCGCAAGATCCCGGAGAGATTCAGCACTCCAAGAAAAATCAGCATCAGCCCAACAGATAATTCCATCGTGAGACCAACTCTCGGCGGGATCACAAGACCAAACAAGATGATCGCCGAACCAACGACGAGGATCGTGATCGTGTGACCCAGGCCCCAGAGGGCGCCAATCAAGGCCGCGTGGCGGATGCTTCGCTGGCGGCTGACAATCGTCGTTACAGCGATAACATGGTCTGGATCGGTTGCATGCCGCATTCCAAGAAAAAAACCAAGTGCGATGATGGAAAGCAGATTGATCATTTATTTCGCGCCGCCGGCAGCAGCCCGGGACGATACTGGCCGCTCAAGCGATAGCGCCAGGGCCAGAACGTGCGATGGGAACCTCCGAGAAATGGTTCCGGCGCAGATTCTAACCAATTCCCACGATTTCCGCCATGCATGGCATTCGGGGGGATTCGGGGGTCGAAAGAATTGAAGGGAAAGGGGATGGGTCGTAGGACGCCCTCCATGAGACAGTCTTGCGAGGAATTGGCTTCCCGGGCTAGCGATAGACCTTCAAGGTCTAGTGCATCTTAGCCAGAGCTGCGTGCTGCCAGAATTGTCTGCCTCGAATTCCAGCACCCAAAAACAGACTGACACTTGGGTCCGATGTCTTCTACTTTGGCAGTTTGGTCTGACGTGAAATTCCTACGGCGTTTGTTAGGAAGTAGTGGGATTCGGGGGCAAATCAGTTTCCCCCGATCCCAACTCGCAACGCCAGTGTGTAATCGCTTAAAGACCGCTTTGCGCCGTCACTTTTTTGGCTTTTTCGCGGCAGGCGGTTTCTTTTCTCCGCCCTGTGGGCTGATGAGCGCCAAGAAGTCCTTGGCGTTGAACGGGTAGCGACGAACCGACTGTTGTCCGGTGGTGCTCAAAGTGACGTCTACACGCCGATTGTTGGCCAAGACCAGCACGTTCAAATTACGCAGCATTTTCTGCCGCTCCTCTGGACTCAGGTCGGGATTGTCCGCCATCTGCTCCTTGATCTGGTCGGCACTGAGTTGGTCCTCTTTGCCAAGAGCTCGCGTCTCGATGTGGTCTGCAGGGACGCCGTGCTCCACCAGGAAGTTCTTGGTGCGCTCCACGCGACGCTCGGTAAGCCCTTTGTTATATTCCACTGAGCCGCGGGGATCGGCGTGGCCAGCGAGGATCAAGTGAGCATCAGGCCTATATTTCAGATAGCTCTTGAAGTCCTGGGACAGGATTTTCAGGATATCCGCCTGACTGTCGAGCAGGCCACCGCCGGGGTTCTCGGAGGTGGGCCGAGCAGTTTGGAAATAAATACTATGGAGGGCCAGCTTGGCCTCCAACTGCTTGATCTCGGGTGCCGGAGCAGGAGGTGGAGGAGGAGCTTCGATGTATACCGTAGTGGTGGATGAGGCCGTAAGCGGCGGATTGCGGTCATCGCCTACGTTACAAGTAACGGTGATGCGGCCTGGTTGTGCATCCCGTGCATTCCACGTGGCAGTGTCACCGTTGCCAGAGATATCTCCCTTACTTGCGCCGTAGCTGTAGATCAACCTGCGGCCATCGGGGCTGCTAGCGGTCGAGTGGATGGTGGAGGTCCCGCCTGTTCGCACCCTTTCCGGATCCGCCGAGCATGAGATTACGGGTGGATGGGGCTCTTTCACCGTAAATCTGGCACTGCAGGATGCCACACCGTTCTTGCTGCCATCACTCAAGTTGGCGGTCACCGCGTACGAGCCGGGCTGCAATCCCGTGGTGTCAATCTGCGTAGAGGCATCACTCCCGGCAACTTTCACACCAGTGCCATTCCAGTTGTATTTCACCGTACGCTTGGGATTGAAGTTGGATCCGCTGGCGGTCGCGGTAACTGGCTCGCCAGCAAAGACTTCGGCCGGTTGCACGGAGCAAGCCGCAGTGGGTGGTGGAGGAGGCGCTCCGCCACCAAACATAAATACGAGGCCGGTTTGTGCTCGCACTCCTCGGATATCTGTGGAGGGCACAGAGGGAGGACCATACCGGTAACTCGAGGCTACGAAGTCGGCCCTGATCAGACGCCAGGCGATGTGCCTGGTGAGGTCAATATCAAGACCGCCGCCAATCATCAGCCCAACTTTGTCGATATCGTGGAAGGCATCTGGCATCAGGCGATGGTCACCCACCAACACCTCAAAAAACGGGGCAAAATGATTGCGCCGCATTGTAAACTTGGGGCCGAACGAGAGGTTGGAGAAAGCGGCGTCGTCAATTCTTCTCGCAAACGTAGCTTCCCCGCTACCCCAGTGGGTGCTGGTATCAAGAGTCAATCCGAACCAATTGTTGAAGTTATAGGTAGCGCTGGCGCCGACGCCTCGCGGATTTGATTCCAGGTTGGTGCCCGGGAACGGGAGGGCAGCTCCGGGAAGCTGGCCGTGTATATCCGACTGGGGATAAAAGAAGGAGTATCCGCCGTAAAGCTCCCACTTGGGAGTCGGACGGTCCTGGGCTGCGGCGGGGGCGGCAAACATGCACAGCACGGCAATCATCGCCGTCAGCGTTGCGAAGACCCGGCCCGGATGGCTCTTTGATTGAGATGACATTCGAATATTCCTCCGAACTTCACTATCCTGAAATCATGCTTTTCCGGCTTGCCCGGCAGCGGACCAGCCTCATGCTGGTCTCCCCGCCTCACGGACAAGCAGGGACGGTAACCATGTTTGAGTCCAACGTGACGGAGCCGGCAGTTTGTGCCAGAGCCCTGCCATTCAGCGTTGCGCCGGTAGCTAGCGTGATAGAAGCAAGCGACAGAATGCTTCCGTTGAACGTAGAGGTGGTTCCCAGGGCCGCAGAACTGCCCACCTGCCAGAAAACGTTGTGAGACGAGGCCGAGTTCGTAAGCTTAACGTTGCTGCCGCTTAAGGTGGTGAGTCCCGAAGCGATCTGGAAGATCCAGACAGCATTCGCGTTGCCCTGTCCGTCAAGAGTTAGGGTTCCGGTTATCCCCAATGTGGACGTGGACTTGTAAAGCCCCGGAGCGAGAGTTAACCCGCCCAAATCCCCAGCCACAGTAGTCGGGGCAGGCGCAGTTCGTCCCGCCAGGTCGTTATACGCGGTAGTCAAGGCGGTTTGGGCGGTCTTGGCGTCGTTTGGCGAAGGCGGCACATCTGTTATATGTATGATCCCACTAACGAGACCCAGACCCGCTGTGTGGGTTCCTGTCCCGACATAGGTGTTGGCTGGCGGATCCTGAAAACCAGTCACCGAACTTCCTGGACTGAGTCCCAGATCTCCGTTAACAATGTGAGTGGGGCCCGTATTCGTGACCGTGGCGCCGGCCAGAACTCCGTAACCGCAGGCCGCTCCCAACGCAAGCCCGCCGGGCGCAGTACACGGAGGGGAGACAGTGAACGTCCAAACCTTATTGGCCGCCAGCGCGTTGCCAAAATTGTCTTTCGCCGCGGTGGAAATCGTGGCCGTAAATGAAGCGTTCGGCGGTCCAAGAGGAAGAGTCGAGGGCGTAAAGGTGGCAATCCTGGTCGCCACAACGTAGTTAACTGTCCCCGCCACGGTCCCGCTTGGGCCGGTCAAAGTAAACGTAGTCGCTGGAGAGTTGATCGTCGCAGGATTCATGTCTTTGCTAAATGTCGCGGTGATAACCGCGGTGTTTGGGCAAACGAGTGTGGAGCCGTCCGGCGGAGTTACAAGGGTCACTGTAGGCGGCGTTAGGGGGTCGCCGGGGTTCCCCGTCCCCGCATTTTTGTCCCCGTCGCCGCACCCCGCCACGGCGGCCGCCAGCAAGAACGCCGGGATGAAAAATTTTCTGAAATTCGAATTGCGCATTAGCTTCTCCTCTTCACACAGTTACAAGGCGTCCGATACCGCAAGCAGCCGGCGCGGAGAAATACGAGACGTCAAATTTCACTGGCTGGTCAAGAAAGAACACACTTAATCTGCAAATCTATATAACCAGTCTTGCATTTTGCCGTCTGTCCAAAATTGAACAGAGGCTGCGCAAGTTGCCAAAGCAGCAGGCTGTTCCCTTTTGCACAGTTTGGAGTGGAATCTTCTTGGTAGAGTGAGGCGGGCCGTGGAGCAGCCATGTTGAGGTGGCGCTTCCACTTGAATATGAAAGCAAAAACAATAAAGAAGAATGGAACTGCCGGCGCCTTCGACCCGCAAGTCTTCCTCGATACGGCAGGCGTAGCGAGAAAGGTTGCCGAATATCGAAGGGGCGAATCGATTTATTCGCAAGGTGAGGCCGCGACTAGCGTCATGTATGTCCAGAAGGGTGGCGTGAAATTCTCGGTGGTAAATGGGTCTGGGAAAGAGGCGGTGGTAGCAATGTTTGGGCCGACGGACTTTTTTGGCGAGGGCTGCATGGCCGGGCAAACGGTTCGAATGGGAACGGCTAGAGCGATTACTCCTACCACACTTCTGGTCATGGAGAAAAACGAGTTGATCCGCGTACTGCATGCCGAGCATGAGCTATCCGATCATTTCATCCGGTATATGTTGGCGCATAACATCCAGGTCGAAGAGGATTTGATCGATCAACTGTTCAACTCGAGCGAAAAACGCCTGGCGCGCACCCTTCTGCTTCTCGCACGATATGGAAAGCAGGATCAGCCTGTGCGCATACTGCCGAAGGTCTCTCAAGAGACTTTGGCGAGCATGATCGGAACCACGCGATCGCGCGTGAATTTCTTCATGAACAAATTCCGAAAACTGGGTTTCATCGAGTACAACGGAAAAATCAAAGTCAATAAGTCACTTTTGACTGTCGTATTGCACGAGTAGAGCGAAACGACCGTCTCCGGTGATTGTCACGCGATCAAAGATGCAGCGGAAAAGCCCGGTACTCAAGGCACACCTGGGGCAAACGCTTCTTGGGCAGTGATGCGATGGTTCATCCGCAACTCATGGATTCACAGGAAATCGAATGTCGCTGCCGAAAATAATGCCTCTCGGAGAAACCGTAGCGCTGATTGAACTGCAGTCTCTTGAATTAGAACAGAAGCCCGTCACACTGATACCCGCAGCGCCGCGCCCAGCACTCCCGAATCGAATCGCAGTCGTGGGCAACTATCTCCCGAGGCGTTGCGGAATCGCCACGTTTACAACCGACTTATGCGAGGCCATCCACGCCGAATATGGCACAACGGAGCTGCTGGCGCTTCCGGTTAACGATACCGATGAGGGTTATACCTATCCCGCCCGAGTGCGGTTCGAGTTGTCCGAAGATAACCTGGCCTCCTACCGGCAGGCCGCGGACTTTCTCAATTTCAGCAATGTTGATCTGGTCTGCCTGCAGCACGAGTACGGAATTTTTGGAGGCCGCGCGGGCGGGCACATCCTGGAGCTGCTGCGGCGACTGCAGATGCCTTTCGTGACCACCCTGCACACGGTGCTTCGCGATCCAACGCCTGACGAGCGCGCGGTGATGGAAGAGATCGCCACACTTTCCGACCGCCTGATCGTCATGAGCCAGCACTCGGCAGAGATCCTGCAGGAAGTCTTCCAGGTTCCGATTGACAAGATCGATCTGATCCCGCATGGCATCCCCGATCTGCCATTCACGGATCCCAGTTTCTATAAGGATGGGTTTGGAACGGAAGGAAAGCATGTTTTGCTCACCTTTGGCCTGCTCTCGCCGAATAAGGGCGTAGAAAATGTCATAAAAGCGCTTCCCAAAATCCTTTCGCGTCACAGCAACGTCGTTTACATGATTTCCGGAGTAACGCACCCGCACATCCTGCGGCGCGAAGGAGACAAATACCGGCATTCCTTGCAGACACTGGCGAAGAACCTCGGTGTCGAAGCCAATGTGATCTTCCGCAACCGTTTCGTGAGCCCCCAAGAACTGGTTGAATTAATCGGCGCGGCGGACATTTACATCACGCCGTACAAACACAAAGCGCAGGTGGTTTCCGGCACGCTGGCGTATGCTTTGAGCGCCGGCAAAGCCATTATTTCGACGCCCTACCTGCATGCGATCGAACTCCTGGACGAGGAGCGCGGCGTCCTTGTACCTTTTGATGATCCGGAGGCGATCGCCGCAAAGACGGTGGAACTTCTGGACAACGACACCGCACGGCACGCCATGCGGAAACGCGCTTATCTTTACGCAAGAGACATGGTGTGGAGCCGGGTGGCGCAGAAATACATGAAGAGTTTTGAACGCATCTACAACGAGCGCTTGCGAAATCCGCGCGCCACATTTTCAGCGCAGAACACGGAAAAAGCGCTCGACCGGCTTCCCGCGATCAAGCTGGACCACCTGGTGCGAATGACCGACCACACGGGTATGGTGGAACATGCGGTTTTCATGGTGCCGAATTATGCGGAAGGCTACACCACGGATGACAACGCGCGGGCATTGATCGTGACCACCCTTCTCGAAGAGATGGGAGCGCATCCGCCAGCGGGATCGAGCGACCTGGCTTCGCGGTACCTCGCTTTCCTGTGGCACGCTTTTGATCCCACCACCAAACGATTCCATAACTGCTTGAGCTACGAATGCCGATGGCAGGAGCCGCAAGGCTCGGAAGACAGCCATGGGCGAGCCCTGTGGGGCCTGGGAACGGTTCTCGGCAGATCGGAAAACGCGGGATTGCGGGGCGCGGCAGGCCGTCTGCTTGAACTCGCCGTACCCTCCGCCGTCGAATTCAAGAGCCCTCGCGCGTGTGCTTTTGCCTTGCTGGGACTGCAGGAATATCTCGACTCCTTCCCTGGAGATCGCGCGGCGCTGACAGCGGCCGAAACACTGGCAAACCGATTGTTGAATTCCTACCGCGCGAACCGTTCCGATGAGTGGAAGTGGTTTGAGAGCGGGCTGGCCTACTCCAATGCGCGATTGCCGCAGGCCGTGATTCGAGCGGGAATGCGCGTTGCAAATGAGGAGATGGTGGCGGCGGGACTCGAAGCTCTGGATTGGCTGGTCACGATTCAGCGTTGCGAGGTGAAAGGCCATTTCGTGCCCATTGGATCGCACGGCTTCTATTCCAAGACCACCGAGAAGGCCCGCTTCGACCAGCAGCCCGTGGAAGCCTGCGCGGTCGTCTCGGCATGCTTGCAGGCCTATCGCGCAACCGGCAAAGGCTTCTGGCGCAAGGAGGCGTGGTCGGCTTTTAATTGGTTCCTGGGAGACAACGATCTGCAAATCGCACTCTACGATCCAAGCACGGGGGGTTGTCGGGACGGTTTGCATCCCGACCGGGCCAACGAAAACCAGGGAGCGGAGTCCACCCTTTCCTTTCTGATGGCGCTCCTGGAGATGCGGCAGTTGGAAGAAGCTGACGGTACAAAAAACAAGCGCTGACCGACCAGACGGTTGGCTTTTGGCTTGGGGAGAATCTTTAGGAGCTCTTTGAATGAATGCTGCACTGGTTACCATAAATCCGCTGATGACTAAGTATGAGACGCTGTTTCACCGGCATCCCGGCAATCCCATTCTGTCTGGAAAAGATTGGCCGTACTCCATGAACAGCGTCTTCAATGCCGGAGCAACGCTGCTGGCCGATGGGACAACTCTTCTTTTATGTCGCGTGGAAGATCGCCGGGGGCTCTCTCACTTTTGCGCCGCGCGGTCGGCGAACGGGATTGACAGCTGGCAGATCGATCGTGAACCGACGCTGCTACCCAATGCGGAGCAATATCCCGAGGAGGTCTGGGGCATTGAGGATCCACGCGTTACCTACATGCCGGAGCTCAGGAAATTTGCCGTGGCCTACACTTCCTATTCTCGCGGTGGTCCTGGAGTGTCTTTGGCGCTGACCGAAGATTTTCGCAGCTTCGAAAGATTCGGCGTGGTCATGCCGCCGGACGACAAGGATGCAGCGCTTCTGCCTCGCAGGATCAACGGCTTCTGGGCTTTGATCCATCGGCCCATGACGCCTCTGGGCGCGCACGTCTGGATTTCCTACTCTCCCGATCTGCGCCACTGGGGAAATCACAAGCTTATGCTGGAAGCGCGCCGCGGGGCCTGGTGGGATGCCAACAAGATTGGCATGTCCCCACCTCCCATCGAAACGCCCCGGGGGTGGCTGATGATCTATCACGGCGTCCGCAGGACACCTTCGAGTTCCATTTACCGGCTGGGTCTGGCTCTCTTCGATCTTTTGGAGCCGGATAAGTGCCTGATCCGCGGGGACTCCTGGATGTTTGCACCCGAGGCGGAGTACGAGCGTTTTGGCGACGTCCAGGACGTTGTCTTTCCTTGCGGCTACACGGTAGCCGCCGACGGCGACACAATCAATCTCTACTACGGCGCTGCTGATTCCAGTATTGCTCTGGCGCACGGCAGCATCCGTTCCCTCCTGAGCTGGCTCGATGCCAATGGCCACTCGGATCACAGCGGCGACCGGCGTCACAAATAATCCCCTACTCGAATTGCGGCAAATCCGTGGTTCTATTCGTGCGCGATCGATCTACAGCCGGGCGGGCGATTCGGTTCGTGTTGAATCAAAAAAAGAGGCCATCTGCAAAGGTCGCTTCGGTTACCGTGACCTTTGCGGGATGGCCTCTGTCGAGGGCACAGCGGAGCACTCCGCTGTGCCGCTCTTAGGAAGCTCACCAGCTCGCGGGGATGGGACTAATCCTAGCCAGCTAGTGAGTGGAAACTAACGATTCGAAGCTCGCTCCGATTCGTTGCGCGGTGCATTCTTCTGCAACACGTTGACGAGTTCACGGCCTGTGCCCGGCACGCCTGTATGTTCGCCTCTCACGATATCCTTTGCCTTGATGGCGTGGCCGTACACCTGTTCGCTGGCCTCGTCATCCGGACGAATCGTGGAGCCTTCCAGAGAAATGCCCGCAAATACGCCGCGTGAACGCGAGTAGCTGAGAATCTCAGCGCGCATCCAGGCATCTGTATCTGCGGAAGCATCACGTCCCTTGGGTCCGCCGGCAACCGAAGCATCCGCGCCCAGCTTGACCTTGCTGCTTAGAATCGATTCCATGCCGCGATCATTCATCACCAGCAGGATTAAGTCTGTGGCTTCCCCGCCAATTTGGAAACCGACACTAGCGCCTTCCAGGGCATACATCGCCGGCGCGCCCCAAGGTCCGCGGAAATGCTCGCCCGTGCGGCAAACCATGGCCCCGCGGCCGTAGTCCGCGCCAATTCCGAAAGCCAGCTTCCTGACGGACGGGATCACGATGACGCACTCGGCCTTTTCCAGAAGCTCATGAGGGATGTTGTCCGGAATGTTGAGCACTTCCGTCATCACCACACCGCAGTTTTCCAGGCGTTTTTGTTCTTTGTTCAGTTTGTTGGCGTACACTGCACCTGCTACGAGCGAGAGACATGCTGCCGTTACCATGAATTTCTTCATTGCTGACCTCCAAGGTCTTGACTTCTTCTGCTGTCGTTTTGCTTCTCAACCGAATTGCTGGCTGAAGGACTTTCAACACGTTTGCGTCACGAGAGGGCTATGCGTTGCCCGACTCTCAGGCGGGGTACTTCCGTGGATTCGAATTAAGAACTTTTTTTACCGCCAACAACGATCAAGACGATTCCTCCGACCAGCGCCAGGCCACCGAGGACGGGCGGAATCGAAAAGTGCTCCTGATCTTCCCTGGTAGCGTGGATCGGCCCAATGTCCAAAACCTTTTCTTGACGCGTGTAGGTGAATCCTTGATAAGCGAGCGACAACCCACCGAGCACAATCAAGAGAATTCCAACCCAAATGATCGGTTTCATGCCAACTGTTCCGCCGGCTAAGCCGAGCGTCTCCGTCCCTGAATCATGTTAATCACGAATATTGCCAAAGCTACGAGCAGAAGGATGTGGATGAATCCCCCAAGCGTGTACGAAGTCACCACTCCCAGGAGCCACAAGACAAACAAAATTACCAGAATGGTCCACAGCATCTTTGTTCCAATCTCACAAAAATCCGGTGTCTATGACGCTTGCGCCTCAACGGGAGCGCGCATGCGTCTCTTCCCAGATAGCTTCATGGTAGGCGGTTCGAAGCCAGAAGTCTGTCCACTTGCGCACACTTTTCCAGGTATCTCGCAGTCATTCGCCAGCATGAAATCGGGGAGAATTGGTCCGTGCACTTGCAGTACCACGCGCTCATTCCGTGGCCGGATGCTTCCGCGGCATGGCATCGGCTTGCCTGGCGTGCACGATAAACCGCTTGGGCGCCGGTCCCACATAGTAAAAGGGGAAACACGTAATGAACGTCAGGTCGTGGCCGCTTGTTGCCCGCACTACGTGCGTGTCCCTGGGAGCCACAATTTCAATGGATTCCACGACGTACTCAAAATTTTGTTCGGGAGTCTTGAACCGGATTTCGTCGCCGACTTGAATATGGCGCAGCGGACGAAACAGCGTGTCCCGGTGGCCCGCCAAGGCGACATTGCCCCGTTCGCCGGGCAGCGCCGATTTTGAAATGTGACCGACGGCTCGCCGCAGATTGGCTGGGGATTCACCCTCGACAACCATGGCGTTCAGCCCCAGCCGCGGCACTTGAATCTCTCCAATCACATCGCCTTCCGTCAGAATGTGCGGTTCCGAGAGGCGGCCAGTTTGCTCGAATTTCTTCAACTCCAGCGCCTGGTAGGCATGGGAATCCGCGAAGACGAAGCCGGCGTAACCTAACGCGAGGATGCCGATGGCAAGGAAAAAAGAGCAAGCACCCCGAAGCAGGTGCGCTCGGGCCGAAGATATGGCTCCCCGTGAATGAGAAAGCCGATTCATCTCGTCGCCGGACTTAGTTGCGCCGTAGGCCGCGCCTCCGCCGCAGGCGAATAGCCCTGCCGGGAACGCACGCGCAACTTGCCATGGGTGGTTGCAGTGACGTGCACTTCGACTTTTCGAAAAGCATCAGCGCTCTTCACGTTCTGCGGTATATAGCCGAGCGTGTATTGCTCGCGAAGATCGCGAGCGATTTCTGCCGATACACTTGCGACCGATTCGCCTTGGTGCGGGAAATAAGCGATTCCTCCAGTATCCCTGCAAAGCCGCTGGAGAAGCCGCGGGTTTTCCTCATCGCCATCGGAGCTGAGCAGGCCGATGGAGTAGATCAAAGCCTGCGATTTGCGAGCCTGGGCCAACACCTGGGAATATTTGAGATGGCTGGCATTGTCGCCACCGTCGCTGATGATGATGAGCGCCTTTTTCTCCAAATGCCCGTACTGCAGATGATGGAGACCCTCGCTGACGGCATCGTAGAGCGCGGTTCTTCCCCGCGCCGAAACGGCTGTGAGGGCCTCGCCGAGTTCTTTCGGATCGTTCGAAAAGGCCTTCCCTTTCATAAGTTCAATCGAAACGTCATCGTTGAAATCCACGACGAACATTTCATCTTGGGGATTGCTCGAATGTGTGAAGGATGCCAGGGCTGCCACGACATCTGGAATCTTGGTGCCCATGCTTCTGCTGTGATCCACCACGAGACCGATGGTGACAGGCGTGTCTCGTTCTTCGAAAACGGTGAGTTTTTGCGGCTGCCCATCTTCGAGGACGCGAAAGTCTTCTTGCTTGAGACCGGAGACAAATGCTCCGCGCGGGTCCGTCACGTTCACGGGCAGCAGGACAAGGTTTGCGGACACCTCAATTTTTGCCTGGGCGTCCACTGCCACGGGCGAAGGTTTCGTTGCAAGAGATGGAGAAAAGAAGAAAATACCGAGAAAAAACAAAAAAAGAGCAAAGAACAATTGCCCTTTCCCTACCAAGTGCTTGCGTCGCCGAAGAATGAGGTTCACGAAAAGGTCCTCTCGCGGCGCAGGACGTGATCCTGAGATCACGTCCGCGACCCGCTGAGTTACATTCGCTTACGATGTGAACTTGAGGAGAAGCTTCAGGCCTAGCGCGAGGCTGATGGACAACCCACCAAGCAAAGCGATCAATGGCATGGAGCCTGCTGTTTGCGGCAGTTCTTCCGTTTCCTTGACTGCAGCGACTTCGACTGGAGCGGGAGTTGTGACTGCGGCCACGGGCGGAGCGGTCTGGATGACCGTGCTTACTTCCACTTCTTTTTGGTCGGGGGTCTCGGCAACGATCGGGACGGTCTTGATGGCATTGTCATCAAGGGTCTCGACGGCAACGGCCGGTACGACGTAATGTGAAGCTTGGGCCAGCTGGATCGCGCGAGCCTTTGGGTAGACGAATTCCTGTCCGAAGTTGTCGCCGGGATAGAACCAGGCGCGCAGCGCTTCCGGAGCATCGCCCGGGCGTTCGCTGAACTTCATGACGTTATCCCCAGTCGGTTGCAAGCGATAGTCATTGATGGCGAGGATGGTGGCGATAATCTGGCTGCCATCCGCGTTAAAGATCTGAACGATGTGACGATCGGAGTTGGAGTCCAGCAGTTGAAACGTGTACGTGCCGGCGGGAAGAATTTTTCCCGGAACTTCCACATCCTGGCTGAAAGTAACAACGGTTTTCTTGTTCCATGTGTCCGCGTGAGCGCTGGGTAGCACCGTGGCTCCCAACATCGTGACTGCTAGCAAAGACAATACTGCTTTTACGTTCTTCATCCGAATTCCTCCTTAAACTTGTGCAACATTTCTAGTGCCCGATTGCGTAGGACGAAGCTGAGACAATCTCAGGTAAGCTGAGGGGCCTGCGCGAAAGTCTTCGTGAAAGTTCCTACACCACTAGCTTAGAGTCTTCTAATGAACGAAGCTGTCCACTTGCGCACACTTTTGCATTTAGTTTGGAATTTGCCGGCAGGCCTATTTGGCGGGTTGCGGGACAAGCCTGTAATGCAGTTTGTCCCGGTTCCTCAATCACTCCTAGTTAGCTGGGCTGGCAGCGAGCACCGGGGTCGGGCTAAACAGCTTTAATTGGTCGAGGGACACGAGGACACCCTGCCAACGAGCAGCATTCTTCTTGGTTTCAAGAGGAAGAGAAAGGTCCGAGTAAAAGTTCAGGATATTTTCGCGCAAATCCTCTGACGTCAAATCGAACTTCCGGCCCGCCAGTTGTCCCAGCAGTTTTGCATACGTTTCATCGGTCAGCGAGTATTCGGCAGCCTTGGTGATTTTTCCGGTGTCAAAATCACAGTTGACGAGCTCCAACGAGCCTAGACGAACCTGTTGCAGATACATGCGGTATTGGTCCACCGTGGTATTGATGCTCTTGAAGTACAGATCCTCTGTCTGCGGCGTGGGATTGTTGAAGGCCAGCGCCTTGAACGGGCCAATTTTCGGCATGTAGCGCAGCAGTACGGACCACACGCGCGTTCCGAAATCGGGCTTGGTGTAGTCCTTGCCCCACTCTTTTTCGTATTCGGAGCGTGACAGCCGGTAGAGGAACTTCTTCTTCGCAAAATCAGGGTTCTCCTTCATTATGTCTTTCTTGTGGGTCCGCAATGCGATCTGCGTCATTTGCGGAATCATGCGGCTGACGGCAAAGCGATACGACCCCACGGCCAGATCTTCATGGCTCAGTACGTCTTTCAATTCCACTCCGTAAACAATTGGAAAAGTTCGTTCCAGCAGCGGCTTGGACACCTGAAACCCGATAAAATCGTGATACTGCTGCGACGCGTAGCGATTCTTGGCTACTTGCACCATGTCGAACCCGAACTCCGTCTTCAAATGCGCGGTGTGGTCCTCCGCGTACCTGACAGAGTTGCCGAACTTCGCCCGGAGCTTAGGATACTGAATCGAAACGGACTGGTTGACCGCCGGATGGCCCGCAATATCCGAGGTATAGTGCGCCAGGGCGCCAAGTGCGAAAGCATATTCGTTGGCATCCTGGCTCTGCCTCAGCAACTCTTGAACGAAGTCTCCGCTCCGCACGTAGTGCACCAGATTGCTGAATTCCACGCTCCCAAACGGATAGTAGCCGAGGTCCTGGATGACCGCGCCGCCGTACGCATAACCGTGCGCTTCCTTAATCTGCTCCTCCGTAAGCGCCGGAAATCGCTGCAACAGTAATGGACGCAGATCATCCGTCCACACCAAATCCACAATCTCTTCATGGGTAAGAACGGAGTACGCCATCGAAACGCCAGCGCACAGCAGCAGGAAGAGAAGTACACCTCCAGCACGGATGCTCCATCGGCCCCACCCGTTCGTTCGAGACTGTTTCAAGACTTCTGTCCTAACTTGGTTTTCTGAGTTCATAAACAAGTTTTTTCGCTTCCTTCACTCTGTCTTTGTAGAACATTGGGCTGATCACGATTTTTCTCGCTCCCACGCGCACTGGTTCCTTGATGCCCTTTTTCGATAGGAAGAGGGATAGGGCCGTGTAGGTCTTGATCTCCTTCTCGAGAAATCTCACGGCACGCCGTTTAGATTCATCCATTGCTGCCTCCAACCTGCCAGCCGCCCCCTGCCTGATAAAACCAGACCGCGGCTGGCGATCGATGCCTTCCTGCTACTTCAAGCACGACCCGCGCAAATTCTAGATTTGCCCAAGAAGCACGAGAATGACCACGACGACAAGAACGAGACCTACTCCGCTCGAAGGGACATAGCCCCACTGGCGGCTGTGCGGCCACCGCGGCATCGCTCCCAAAAGCGCCAGAATCAAAATCACAATTAAGACAGTTCCAAGCATGGTTCTCTTCCCTTTCTAAACATAGCCGCTGGTACTCAGCACCCTGGCCCAGCAGGGTCTAATTCTCCGACCAGTTTCCCCACGGGGCCGTGTTGGCCCTCGATTACCGCGCTCGATGAGCGCCTAGTTCAGGTAGAAACTGATGGCAATGCGGTCGCTCGGATGTCTGCGGTTGAATAGATAATATCCGTCACCGTAGTAATCCACATAGACGTCATCGCTGTCGTACCAGTCGTCTGACCAGTATTCCGGCCACGGGTCAACCAGTCCGAACCAGTAGCCGCCGTACTGGAAGCGGCGTTCTCCGCCCACGTACATCACGGGGAGAGTGTAAATGCGGAAACCGTGATTCCGGCCATAGTAGCTGCGGAAACGGTTGTCCGGAACTCGATAGCCGTTGTAGCCGCCGCGTTGTTGCCAGTTGCGGTGCTCCGACTGCCAGCTATGGGCACGATCACCCTGCCAAGCGACCTGCTGTACATGTTGCTGCTCGGGGCTACGCTGCTGTCCAGACCTGTTGTCCAACTGCTGCCGCTGCTGGCGCTGCTGCCCCTGTTGGCCTCTGGCTTGCTGTTGTTGCCTCGCGGCGTTGTCCTGCTGCTGACGCTGCTGCTGCTGTTGCTGCCCCCGGGCTTGTTGCTGCTGCTGTTTCGCCGCGTTATCTTGCTGCTGACGCTGCTGCTGCTGTTGCTGCCCTCGGGCTTGTTGCTGCTGCTGTTTCGCCGCGTTATCTTGCTGCTGACGCTGCTGCTGCTGTTGTTTCGGAGCTTGGGCTTGCTGCTGTTTCTCAGGTTTAGCCTGTTGCTGCTGCGCGGGCGCGGGCTTGTCTTTTTCTTGTTGTTTCTCTTGCCGTGCGTTGGCCGCAGCAGTGATTCCGATCAGCAGAAAAACCGCTGTCGAACCAATGATTCCAATTCGTTTCATGGTGTTATCTCCATTGAATCCGCTTATGCGCCCGCGATTCGCCCTATTCTGTGCGTCAACTGTCAGGCCTATACTTGCTTCGATTTGGCGCGGGCCAACCTCAAGTGTCGCTCGTCAACCGACGTGGATACGCGAGAGGGAGTGGAACAACCCAAACACATTCAGGAGCCACAACACCACGCAGATGACGACGACGGCGTTCAAGATGGACTTGATACTGCCTGCCATGGGGATGAAACTATTCACCAACCATAGAAGGACGCCCACTACGATCAGGGCTATGAGAATTTGGATGAGAGGCATGCGTTTTTACCTTTCTGTCTTTGCTGCGAGACGCGTCTACGGTGCGCGTAGGGACTGTTCGCTGCCAGGCCTTGTGCGGCGCGCACTTTGGCTCACATCAATTCAAACCAAGGCTGGAACACTGTTCTGAACAAGCGATGCAGTTCAGGTGTTGGTCGATGTACTCAGCGCTGGTGCGGGCCATGGAGAACTAGCTGGAGAAGATGGACTGGCCAACACCACAGTCCTTTTTTATTACAAGACAATGTTGGACTTCGCAAAGACGCGTGTCTGTGCGCTTATGGACAGTTTTGCAGTTTGTTTGAACAATCGTGGAGGCCTCGAACAGACAATCCAACCGCGCGACATAGCTAACGCGCCGCGGCACTTAGGCCGCGGGCAGGTCGGAAGCAGGAGCAGCTCCCAGGAGGGGTAATTGGCGTGGATTCCTCGGCCAGTTCCGCTGCTAGCTCTCGTTCCACACGTACAGGAAGTTGGCGTCGCTGGCGGTGGCAACCCTGCGGGTGGCCTTCCGAGTTGCGCGATTCAATGCGGAACGAACCTTTTCCTTGGATTCCGCCAAATCAGCCAACGGGACCTTAATGGCAGAGCCCGGTTTTAACCCGTCCAGGTCCTTGAGTATCGTGGTGACAATCAGTTTGTGCTTTCCATTCCGGCCTTGCGGCACATCCGCCTGCACCATAGTCTTGAAGTGCATCGGCGGGGTTTTGGTTTGAGGGCGCCCCATACAGTCCTCCGCGAACGTGACCCGTTAAACAGACGCATCGTTAACGTATCACAACCTAACGAGCCCTGCAAGTGACAAATGCAAAGCGCACAAACTCGTTACAGATTCGATCCGGTAAGCGCCCCTTTCCCGCACTGCTAAGCGAACGATTCGAACAGGCCAGCCTCTCCCGCACTGCTAAGCGAACGATTCGAACCGACAAACACGGCTGCCCGCATTCCAAAAGATATGACCCGTACGAATTCTTGTCTGCTAGCGTCGAGACGATTCGAAGGAGTTCTGATGCTTAAGTCCGGAACACATTACGAGCAAGTTTCGCTGGCGGTCGTCCGGAAGATTGTGGAACAACAAACCCGGCGAGAATCAGCAATCGAACAGGATCAAAAAACCAGCAAGAAAACATTGGAAGGCGATCTGCTCGGGGAACCACAGCGAATAGTTGGTGGTTCCAGTTCATTTTCTGAAAAGGAGTCTTAAGAAAACAGTGAATCATAAGAACAAAAAGTCCAAGACTGTATCGAAGAACAAGACCTTATTTAACGCGCAAGAGTTTCTGGATTCGGCCGGGGTAGAAAGATCAATTAAGGAATTTAAGAAAGCGGAGGTCGTCTACGCTCAAGGTGACGCCGCCGAGAGCGTAATGTACTTAAAGCAAGGTGGTGTGAAGCTCTCCGTAGTGAGTGAAGGCGGCAAAGAGGCAGTCGTCGCCATTCTGGGTCCGGACGACTTCTTCGGCGAAGGCTGTATGGCCGGTCAGCCGATTCGCATGGGAACGGCCAGCACCACCTCTGCAAGCACCGTGCTCGTCATCGACAAGAAACAGATGTTCAAGGTGCTTCACGAGCAGCACGAACTTTCCGACCGGTTCATCAGTTTCATGCTGGCACGCAACATTCGAATCGAGGAGGATTTGGTCGATCAGCTCTTCAACTCCAGCGAGAAGCGGCTCGCCCGCACCCTTCTCTTGCTGGCTCGCTACGGGAAAGAGGACAAGCCACACGCCGTGCTCCACGACGTATCGCAAGAAACCCTCGCGGAGATGATCGGCACAACGCGTTCGCGCGTCAATTTTTTCATGAACAAATTCAGGAAGCTCGGTTTTATCAAGTACAACGGCGGTCTGCAGATCAACACTTCCCTCTTGAGCGTGGTGCTTCACGAATGAATGAAAGCGCTCTGTGCAGCACGGCTGGGCGGGAGCGCCTTTATTGAGTTTGCGCTCGCCTGATGCTCCCCTCGCGGGAGTACTAGTTCAACGAATCCAGCGGTTCCTGCAAACGCCTGCGAGCGCCCATATCCGCACGCACCGTGCGATTGCCTCTTTCGGCGGCGTCCCGATCGCGCTGGATGGCAATTGCAATCAGGCATTTAGCCCGTTCGATCAATTGAAGTTCGCCGGCATTCGGACTTCGGGCGACGCTGCAGTACATCTCCAGGAAGCCAACCGGCACTTGATTCTCATCCACGATGCCTTCCGAGTAAAATGTGTACAAGCCGAATAGCGCCGCGTTCCCAGCAATTGCGGCAAGTTCGCCTGGATCGTCCCCCGGGAGGGAAATGAGGGAAACCACGTTACCGATCTGAAGATCGATAGCGCAGCATATTTCGTTTAGTACTTTCGGTAAGGCCGCATGTGTGGAGATCGATTGGAGTAACTGTTCTTCCGCCCGCAACAAATATTGAATCCTGTCGTCGGAATCGCGATTCGTATTGTGCCTTCGTAACTTGCCAGGTGAACTGTAACCGCCTTCGCTCATCGGAGCCTCCCCATTTTCAAGTTCTCTTCAGATCAAATTGAACTTGGTAACTGCGCTGTCGGGCTGGTAAGGGAGCGTTTTACTCATTCCGCGCTCCCTCGGCCGATGCAAGCTGACTTCCTTTGTGCGTTCTCTGCCCTGCTGGCTAGCGTCCGTTGTGGTCGTGGTCCGGATGACTATGACGCCAGTTCCAATAGGCATTTTGTTCTTTGACCTTCAATTCCACAAAGGGGTGATACTCTTTGTGCCTTTCGCCAACGTATAAGCGGAAGGAACTTTCTTCGTTGGCATCCCAATTGTGATAATCCTTGTGCTGACGGTCATAGACCCGATTGCGGTCATTGTCGTCACGGTGATGCTCTTCCTGACGCCCGTTGTCCTGCGGCTGGCTCGCTGCCTTCATCGCCGCGGGCGCTGCCAGGGCTGCGCTTAGAAGAAAAAAGCTGAACATATATTGATAACCGTGTTGCATGTCGTCTTCCTCCTGCCTCTAGAGGAGTTCCTGCTCGGAACCCATGGCCCTGCACGGAGTATGGGATACCCACGCCAGATGCGATGTGCTAAACCGCACACTTGCTCGGATTATTCGGGTTCACGGCCGGAAGAAAGAAAGCTCTATTTGCGGAAAGCGTGAGCGCTATCAGCTTTTCTGAGCGGCTCGGGCAGCTCCGGACCGCTGGTCTTTCATGGTATAGAGCGCTTGATCCGAGGCGTACAGGAGTGTTCCGACATTTTCGGCATCCTTCGGATAGCTGGCCACTCCAAAGCTGACGGAAAGCGCCGGTTCTTCCGTGTCTTTGGCAAGAAGTTCGCAAACTCGCCTCGCCACCAATGCAGCAGCGGCCGCGCCCGTCTCCGGCAGAACCAGTGCAAATTCGTCCCCGCCTTGCCGCGCCGCGGTATCAACCGACCGGCTGCAGTCAGCCAAAATCTGCGCCACCCTGCAAAGCGCCCGGTTTCCCGCCTGATGGCCAAATCGATCGTTGACGGCTTTCAATCCGTCGAGATCCAGCAATAGCAGCGAGAATTCCCGTTCGGTGCGCTTCGACCGGCAGATCTCCGCATGCAATACCTCGAAAAGGTGGCGATGGTTGGCCAACCCGGTCAACGAATCGCTCAATGCCTGGCGGCGCAGATGCTCTTCTAGCGCGCGCTGTTCCGTGACATCAACCGCGATGATTTCATAGCCAACAAGCATTCCCTGATCGCCAAAGACGCCGCGGCCGCTCAGTCTTACTTTCAGACTCAGCCCATTTTTCCGTTTCCATTCGATTTCGAGCGGCTCGATTCTCGCAGACTCCAGCGAAGTGCCCGCCAATGGAGCTCCGCGACCCAGATCAAGTGCGATTTCGGGCCCGCGATTCGCCGCCAGCAGTTCTTCTTTGGATTCGTAGCCCAACATCGTCAGAAGCGCCTGGTTGACATCAAGAAATCTGCCCTCCGCATCGCACCTGCATATTCCATAGGCGGGATTCTCCACCAGCGCGCGATAGAGCGATTGCGAATGCCTCAGGGCCCTTCCGGCTTCTTCCAGCTCCGCGCGCAATTTCCTTTCGTTCATGACGCGCCGGACAGCCATCGGCAATTGCGCAAGGTGCTCCTGCTCGACGTAATCGAACGCTCCTTGAGCCGCTAGTTGCGCGAGGGATTCGCTGCCAAGTGAATTGGTCACGAACAGCAAAGGGACTTCCTGAAGCGTTTGATGGAGGAGTTGCAATGCCTGCGCCCGTTTCCAGCTCGGGCTGGGGTACTCCGCGACCACCACTTCATAAACCTGGGAGCGGAGCTGTTCCGCACATTGAGCCAAGGTCAACACGGAATCGAAATTGACGACGAACTGCGCTTTCTTAAGCTCTTGCAGGCAGCTGTCTACCACGTCTGCATCGCGGTGAATAAAGAGGACATTGAGCGGACGCCGCCTGTGAGCGCCGGCGCTCTGGGGATGGAAATTCCTCGGAGCACTCTGCGATTTGCTCTGTGCCAGATTTGTCATGGCAGATACACCTACGGCCCTATAGGCCGATCTTAGCGATTGCCGACGGTCGACTTAGAGGCCGACCCTTTCCCGCTCAACGTATACCGGCAAGGAGATTTCGTCTGTTCCATTTTGAACAGATGCCGTGTCGGGTAGCCTGGAAGCGTTTCGGGGCGGTGGCGGAGCGCCAAACCGTTGGGCTGGCCTCGTGAAAGCGAGGGCAGGGGTGTTCAAATTGGGGCAGACCTCAGGTTTTCCTCTAGCGGACGATTGCTTGGCAATGGGGAAGCCCCACCAGGAGACTCGCCGTGATACGTTGTCCGCTGTGCCAAAGTAAACGAATTCATCGGTCAAAACGGAAAGGAATCATTGAACGAGTCTTTCTGGCGATGATGCTAGTCAGGCCCTTCCGTTGCGAACGTTGCGACTTCCGATTCTTTCGTCGGTCCTCTCTGGCAAGTCCCAACGCATCACATCAGGCGACAACCAACTGAGCGAGTTTAGGTTCTCCCCGGGCCCGTTCCTCTCTTCTCGCGCTCGAAAAGTGCAGTTTAAGCTCCGGCCAGATGCACGCAGTTCCTTCCGCTCTGCGAGAAGCCAACAGCAAAGTAGTCGCTTGGCGCTCCCCGCCCCGGTCACGCAACTGTTCCGAACAGCCACCCGACGCCTGCAGTCACTGCCATGGCCAGCGCACCCCAGAACGTGACGCGTTTTGCGCCCACCATCACCCCTGCGCCACCCGCGCGCGCAGCCAGCCCGCCTAGGAGCGCTAGGAACACCAGTGAAGCTCCTGACACGAGAGGGATCAAACCCGCCACCGGGGCCATGGCAGTGACCAAGAGAGGCATGCCTGCTCCAACGGCGAAGCTGCCAGCCGATACCAACGCAGCTTGAATCAGACGTGCACGGAGAGCCTCGGAGATGCCGAGTTCGTCGCGGGCATGCGCGCCTATCGGATCATGGACCATCAGCTGGTCGGCGACTTGTTTCGCGAGCGAAGGATCGAGTCCGCGAGCGACGTAGATTGCCATCAGTTCCTTGTGCTCGCCCTTGTCGTCTGCTTTCTGTTCCGCGCGCTCAAGTTCGAGTTCGGCGTGTTCGGTGTCTGCCTGTGAGTGGACAGACACGTACTCACCAGCAGCCATCGACATAGCCCCAGCCACCAGGCCGGCGACGCCTGCGACCATTACGTTGCTGTGAGTCGCATGCGCCGCTGCGACACCAAGCACCAGGCTCGATGTTGAGAGGATGCCGTCGTTCGCGCCCAGGACCGCCGCGCGTAACCAGCCGATGCGTCCCGTGCGGTGTCGTTCTTTGCTGCCTACATGCATTCTTGAGCCTCCTTGAATCTGGGAACCGCAAGTAACCACAAAACATCCTCTTGCTCTGGCGTCGGTCCTCGGATTCCCAGCGAGGGGCCTAGCGGCAACCCAACCCCATCTGTTTAGGACGCCCTGGATAATGTGGTTTCTTGGGTGCTGACGTCTGGAGTTCCGCCCTCCATGACTCTGTAATCCGCGTCACACCCAACTGTTCCTAATGATACATACCGCTGCTTGAACCGGGACTAGAGTTTTAGCACTTCGGGCGAAAGGGGGATGAAAAGTGCTAAACACAAGAACCATGAAAGCAGCCGTTGTTGAAAAATTTGGTGCGCCGTTGGTCGTACGAGAAGTTCCAATTCCAACGCCTGGGCCAGGGCAGGCGCTTGTAGAAGTATTTGCGACTGGAGTATGTCACACCGATCTGCATGCTGTGGACGGCGATTGGCCAGTCAAGCCAATAATGCCTCTCATCCCAGGCCACGAAGGAGCAGGAATCGTCGTAGCAATCGGGCCGGGGGTTACGCACTTAAAAGAAGGCGACCGTGTGGGAATCGCATGGCTCCACAGCGCGTGCGGGCATTGCGATTACTGTCTTGCCGGATGGGAAACGCTCTGCCCGGAGCAGCAAAACTCCGGTTACTCAGTGAACGGAAGTTTCGCGCAGTACGCGCTGGGGCAAGCAGATTACTTGGGACGAATTCCCAAAAACCTATCGTTTGTAGATGCGGCCCCGATCCTGTGCGCGGGGGTCACCACCTACAAAGGGTTGAAAATGACGGAAGCGCGACCGGGAGAATGGGTTGTGATCTCTGGAGTAGGAGGGCTAGGCCACGTGGCCATCCAGTACGCAAAGGCTATGGGACTGCACGTCGCAGCGGTGGATCTCGGAGCAGAAAAGATGGCGCTGGCGCGGAAGCTCGGAGCTGAAATCACGATTGATGCGAAAACACAGGACCCTACGAAGGAAATCCAAAAGCAGATCGGGGGGGCGCACGGGGCACTGGTAACGGCGGTTTCACCGATCGCCTTCAGGCAAGCGGTCGGCATGCTTCGTCGCGGTGGGACTTGTGTGCTTAACGGTCTGCCGCCCGGAGAGTTTCCTGTTTCGATTTTCGATGTAGTGCTAAACGGCTATACGATTCGGGGCTCCATCGTTGGCACTCGTTTGGACCTGGAAGAGTCGTTAGCCTTTGCTGCGGACGGCAAGGTAAGAGCCACCATTGAGACATTGCCGCTGGAATCCATCAACGACGCTTTCAGCCGGCTCAAGAAGGGACACGTCAATGGGCGCGTTGTACTCAGCCTCAGGGAGGAAACGCTTGCGAAGGTGGCGATAGGAGGGTTCGCGAGCTAATCCAGACTACACCGGCATTCCTTAACAAATACCTGGACGATGCCGTTGCGTTGCCCCTGGTCTTCCTTCTTCGCTCTTTCGCCGCGACTCCGACGCCAACTACCGCGCCGATGAGTGTAATGACGAGCGTTAAAACAGAGGCCCAATCAGCTAATTTGCGCAGGCACTCCGGCGACATGGCCGAGATGATGCGCCACGCTTTCAAGCGCAGCAACACGCAATAAATAAATTGGTAGGGCGGTGGGGATCGAACTGCATTTCAAATCTATAAGGTCCATGCTTTTCAATGCGTTGCAGCCGCCCTTTCCTTCAATCGGTACAAGGCCATTAATTCCCCAGACAGCGGTGGAGCTAGACAGCTTACTTGGAATTAGCGCGCTCGGCGTGCCGATTCTGTCAGCCATCACTCCTGACAGTAGCGCTGGCATGGGCACACTTGGTAAGGCTGCCTCGGTGACGTGAGTTGTTGGTTTAAAATCCGTCTGATCTGAGCTGGTAATCGAAGCGCATGAACTTGTGATCGTCGGGGCCGAATTCAGCGCGGCAACGGAGCGAATCGTCAACTATCCAGCATCCACGCTTAAGGTAAGAATTAGCGCTGTGTTTTTCCGCGTCTTCAAGGATGGAGACGGAGAATACATCGCCCGCGTCTGGCTAAGAGATCCAACGGCAATCGATAGCACTGAGGCTGCTGAGGCGAACGAGGCGACTGAATCTCCGCCTTCAACCAACATCGCGATAGACTCGCGAAATGGCCTCGCAGAAGAATTCGACGAATTCTACACAGGAGTTGGCCCTCATGTCTGACCCGCCTTCAGAATTGCAGTTGCGGCTGCGAATACCTTCTGCGCGGACGGGGTCGGGATCTCCTGTTTACCTTGAAGCCAGTGCTGGATGTATCCGCGGCAATACGCGGAGCCTTCCAAACCCAAAGCTTCAAGGCAAATCAATGCCGTACATTCGGCTTCCACTTCGCGGAGACTTCTCGGGGTGGCTTCCTCTTCCACGAGCGTTGAGTGTCCGGCTGTGTGATTCAGAACGACGTGCGCCAATTCATGGAAGGTCGTCTTGAATGGAAGCTGCGCTATTGGGCTAATAGCAATGGCTTTCTCTCTCGCAAAACCTTGGACGTTTCCATCAAGCATGTCGAAATCAATCCTTCGGATTCCGAGGTTGCTGAAGGCAGCCTCAAGATCAAAGGTAGGAGTATGGAGCACAAACGACTTCTCGCCTCCGGTCTGGGACAACGTGAACCAAAACGGTCGGTAAACGAAGTACGTGAGCACGTGCTCCTCTTCCTGCTCGGTTTCGGGATTGATCTTTTTCTTTTTCGCCTTCACCGGCATGCAGAGGGTGAGCGCTTGCTCACCCTTCTTTACATGCCGGCCCAACTCCTGCCAACCCTTATACGTGTTGAGCGGACCAGGAGCGAGGTTGCGTTGAAGGCATTGAGATAGCGCCAACAGAGCGTTCCCGATGCTGTAGTTGTGAAACGCCGTGTAAGCGGCCATGATTCTGCCGGGCTGATTGACGGCCTCAATGAGCAATTCCTGCCAATTCGCATGCTCTTTCATGGCGACCTCCGCAACTTCGCAGAGGTCAGATAAATGACTTCCCGACTTGGCAAATAGCCGAAGACGAAGTACATGTTGACTGCCGTACCATCCAACGTAATGAGAATTCCGGCTGGATCGGTTATCTCGTGAAGGAGCAGATTTGTAGCCTCGGTGATCACGAGCGCCAGACTCTGGTGCGATCTAATCCACTCCAGGCACTGGCTAGTTTCAGCCAGTGCCTTACAAGCGGGATTTCTCCCAATTTGTGAAGCGTGATCCAAAGCAGGCGCCAGATGCGGCACCTGCCAGCAGACCTCAAATATATGGAGGCGTAAGAAACATTTTTGGTTCTGCTTGTTTTTGTCTTTGAATGTAGACAGACCCCGGTGGGCTCGAAACGTGGTTTCAAAATCCCATCTAGAGCCTGAGCAGGTGGCTATCCTATTTTGGAAATTCAAGGTCGCGTGCTGGCCTTTGGAGAGACTGCCTTAGCCAGCCTGGATACGCATTGAGAATCGCCCGCTGAGGTGATTTGGTTATTTGAAAGCTTTGAGCGGCTGAATTTCTCTGGACTTATCGAGGTCGCACCGCTCCGGCCAGCTTGGAAGCGTGAGATTGTCGATGGGACCAGGAAATGGAAAGCGGCAACATGTCCGGAGCGAGATTGGCAGTCTAGTGCGGCACCAGACGCTCGTTTTTTTGGTGGTATCAGATGCGCAGATGGAACGGACATTCTCAATTTCACAATGGAGCAGGCCCGAGCCGCACTGAGCAGAACGTTAGTTATCCGGGTCGTGGGGTGCTTGTCCAGTTCCCCCGTCCCGAACAACAGGGAGCGGTGCCTTTCAGCAACACGCGCAAGGCGCCATCTCGCGCGCTGATGTCAAGTTTTATTGCATAAAAACCTGACATCTTTCCTCCACAGGTCGATGCTCTGTTGACATCAAGTCCCACAACGTGGTATATCCTACAGTGTGGTATTTATAGAATCACGGTCATTTACTCGCCGTCTCCATCAGCTAGCGGGTGCGTCAGCCGACGAAGTTTTGCGCCGGATACAAGAGGACTTGCTCAGGAATCCCGAAAAGGGTGATGTCGCTCAAGGACTGGGCGGAATACGCAAGGCTCGCACGTCGAACCCGACTCGAGGAAAAGGCAAGCGCGGTGGCTATCGGTATATGCATCTGTATCTGAAACACTGAGACCACCTTCATTTGCTTTTTCTGCTGGATAAGGACGAACAGGAGGATTTGACCACCGAGCAGCGAAGAAATCTTCGGTTGATGGTAGCGGAATTGAAGAGGTTGTAGGAGGACAACATGGCGAAGAAGATCAAGGTGAATATCTACGACGATATGCGGCAATCACTGGCCGACGCGTTGGCGTATGAGCGCGGGCAGAAGGTTGACTTGCGGGTGACGGAGATTCCAGCCCCACCCAAGGTCCTCAAACCGCGTGAAATTCGGCATATCCGAGAAAGCCTCCACGCAAGCCAGGCCGTGTTCGCACACTTTCTCTGCGTCAGTCCGAAGGCCGTGCAGAGCTGGGAGCAGGGCTCGCGACGTCCGCAAAGTACAGCACTACGGCTCCTGATGATTGCCAAGAAGAATCCAACCGCTCTTCTGCAGAGCTAATTAATGATGAATCTTGTATCCTAAGCTCAATGCTCCCTTAAGCTCCTTCGCAAATTCGCAACTCACTGTTAGAAAGATTTTGGTAGGGGCGGTGGGGATCGAAAATTGAATCTACTTTCACAAGTCCTGAGTTGTCAAGGGCGTAGCACCGCTGCCCTTCTTCCAATTGGTGTCAAATGGTGTCAAATCTTGCTGATCACTGCTTTCTTGGAGACGGTTGGAAAAGATGAATGGTGCTTGCGCATCCACAGATTGTCCCGCGCGAGGGGTCGTGCACGATCAATGACTCATAGCGGCATAAGCAAGGCGTTTTGTTCGCTGGGACGATAACCGCTGCTTCGTGCGCAAGGCGGCGCGTGTGGATCGGACCTCGAAGCGCACGCCTTCCGCTTGCTGCAAATAGGCAACGACCTCAAACAGATTCCTGGCAGTCGGATTGCCGTTCGGGCCAAACATCTGGTGAAGAGTCTTTGCATGTGTCTTGGTATGTGCGGCCAGTTTGGGAAAACCCACTGTAGCATTGATGTAATCACGCAGAAGCTCCTTGCCGAGTGTCACCTCGCCAGAGAGAAGGCTTTCGATAGCTTCACTAAGAAGCCCTTTCCGGAAGGCGGAGTCGCGTTTCACGCGTGCTTGAACTGTTTCTCTAAAATCTCGTGTCAAAGCCATGTTCATTCCCCTTCCTTTTCTTCCTGTTGTTTCTTCCTCTGCTTGTAGTCTTCCCATCGCCCGAGTGCAAGCTTGATATCGTTGTGCTGGCGCTGCTTCGTTCCACCGCCAAGAAGGATGACTACCTGCTCGCCTTCTTTTCCAAAATACACTCGATAACCTGGGCCAAAATTGATCTTGCACTCGTAAACACCAGCCCCAACACTTTTGGCATTGGAGAAATTCCCCAGTCCTATGCGATACAGAGCCGTCGTCACCTTTCGTGCGGCCTCAGCGTTCAACCTGTCGTACCACTCGCGAAAGGGACTGTGACCGCGTCGGTCGTAATATTCGCGGACGTCAACCATCATTTCAACGGTAACATATATTGTACCATTGTCAATAGGCCGCCTTAACGCTCATCGAAATTAAACAAAATGGCCCGAGTGTTCGCTCGACCAAATCAGGACAAAATTGCTAGTGGAGCGACAAGAAGTCGGGGAGGGGTCGCACCCGCCGAGAGCTTCCTTGAGGGTTCAGGATTGGTACTTCCCTAGTGACACCAATTGGAAGACAGCAGAAACTCATAACTTCCGTGGAATCAATGAGAAATTGGTAGGGGCGGTGGGGATCGAACCCACGACCTTCGGCTTAAAAGGCCGCTGCTCTACCACTGAGCTACGCCCCTATGTGTTCTTAACATCTTACATTGAAATGAGTTAGCACGCATCGACGCTCAACATAAGTTCTCAGAATTTTCACGGTGGCACATACGGTATCACTTCGTGAGTGGCGTTTGCGGGCGCGTTTTGGCGTGTCATGGCGCGCAAGCCGTTTACTTCACAGGACTTTTGTCGTGATGGGACGAGCGCTGACGACCGTGGGCGGAAGATTGAACTTCGGAATTTCAGGCCGATGTTCTGTCACCGGTGCGCGACCCGCGGAAGGCACATATTCTCATCGACGCATGTAACAGCGAGGCTTACGAAAAATCCTTCAAGAGGCTTGCAAGAACTTCCGGTGCGACATAGAAGCTTGTTGTTTGAAGGCGTTCAACGGCCACTCGAATGTCGAGTAATTTGAGCACAGCGGCCTCCCGCAATACGCCAAGAGTTCCAATCACGGGGATGCCCCGTCGCTCCGCCTCTCGTCGCCCCTCGCGCTCATCCACGATTAATCGATCAGCTTGTAATTCCGTCGCGAGCGTGATTGCATCGCGCTCTCCGGCATCGAGCTTTGCCAGTGATGAGTCCGGCACAGCAAGAGGGCTCCGAACTTCGAGCCATATCGGCAGGTGATCGATCAAAGATCGAACCAACTGTGGTGCTGACGCCCGCACAAGTTCCTCGCGCACCGTCTGAGGAATCACAACTCGACCATATATTTTTGGAAGGATATCCACTTCCTGGATAAGAATCGGATAGTTGATCGGAGAAGTATCCGCTACGACGATAATCCCAAGCGCTGTTCGTTAGTAGGCTCGGGACCGCTACCCTTGCCCCGCGAGCGCTCGGATGTTACTCGATCGTGATCCAGATCAGAAAGGTCGTAGTGAAGGTAAACCCCATGCTCCTTCAGAAAGGCATGTACTTGTATCCTGCTTTCGAAGCCAAGTAGCTGGCGAATCTCAGATTCCGAAAGCCGCTCTGCGCGATAACCTTCCAGCGCCAACGCCTCAAGCGCAACACGTGCAGGGTCCTCGCCCTCAGAAGCAACCTGCCGAGCAAGTTCGGCTGGAATCTTGAAGGTAATTTCCATGTATCAAGAATAGCACAACTCATTCTGGGTCGAGATTCACTTCCAACAAAAAGATCCTCGCCGTCATTCACACTTATGTCCTGTGGCTGCCTGCTATTGGCTATCGGAAACAGATGCAGCGAGGCCGCGAACACGCCTGCCTTGGGCGCAGGAGGCCCCCGGTTCAAATCCGGGCGTCCCGACCAAATTTTTCAAATACTTAGCCGAGCGATCCACTTGTCTGCAGCGTGGTGGCCACAACGATTCACGTCCTGATTCTCGCACCGGTATTTTTGGTGTTCATGAAAGAGCGCGCACTGTGCCGCGGAACTCTGCAGCCAGGAATCGCACGTAGAGACCAATCACTTTGTAAGTGTTTATGTTCTCAGTGAAAGTAATTCCTATGCTTGGCCACGGTAATGCTCACACCAGTGGCAATGCTTGCAAGCGAGCAGTGAGCAGAAAGTCTGACCGTCATAAACGATGCGATGTCCGGCGCAAGGCAGATAATGAGAGAACCCGTGGGCGTGCCGTTTGACACGTCGCACGGGTTCGTGTTGTTGGTCGCGCGTGTCGTCGCGCCTGGGGAATTAAACCCCAGCAGCGATCCCGCACGTGCGCCGCGGTACGGGGAACGTATGCCTTTATTGGTCGAATCCGATGCGTCCGAATTTCCGCAAGAGATGGTTGCAAGCATGCGCGGGCAGCTTCGGTTGCGTGGTCAGGGCGTCTGCAATCGACCTGCCTTCGTGCTCCTCGTCAGGGGTTGCAAGAAAGGCGTGGATGTCGCCCGTATGCGACCCGGCGACCACCGTTGCCATGCCTGAGATTTGTCCGCGGTCATTGATGTTGCTGGCCGAGATTACAGAGAGGTTGGATTCCGCGGGAATTAGCGTGTTAAGGTCGGTCATCACATCGTTCTGCCAAATGAAGCCGTGGGACCAGTTGTTGCTGGAGTCAACGCTGTTTCCCACCACTTGGCCCCGGTCGTTGATGCCGGTGGCGAAAGCGGCATGGTCTCCCGGCACAAAGCCGAGGATTTTGAGTGTGCCGTCGGGCTGCCAAAGAGCAGCTACGTAGGTTGAGCCATCAGCGCTGCGGACCTTCCCGGCGATCTGGCCGCGGTTGCTAATGACGAAGGCGATGTTGGATTTTGTACCTCCGAGGTCCTGAAGCACGACGACAGTGCCATTCTTCCACACTACAGCGTGCGTCGCGAAGAAACAGTTTCCCGAGTAGCCTACGGCCTGGCCTCGATCATTGATCCCGAATGCGAAACCGTCCGGATCGGTACCTACCAAAGGAAGGGCGTGAGCTTGGCCTTTCTCCCACAATACCGGCAGTTCAGCGGGGGCAGGCGGGCACGTCGGGTCAGCATCAGCGGTTTCCGCAAATCCTACGGCTTCTCCGCGGTTGTTGATGGCGCTGGCTTGCCCGTTGTTGCCACCAAGTGTTGGAAGAGCGCTCATGTGGCCGTCTCGCCAAAGAAACGCGACGCACGTAAGAAATGTGCCGAAGCCGCAAATGTCTTCGCCGTTCGGATCTGGAACAGATGTTTCGGACATACCGACGGCTTCCCCGCGGTCGTTGATCCCGCCCCAGTTGATCCAACTGTTGGCGCCGGGTTTTCCAAGCGTGCCCAAGTCGATGTTGATTCCGTAGATGCTGATCACCGCGCGGCCCCTGGAAACTGTCGTACCCATATTATTCTCGGGAGGGTTCACGAATCCATCCATGTTCTCCGCCCAGCCCTGATTGTTGAGGCCCATGGCCATGCTGAAGTTGTCTTTGCTGTTGTTGATGCCCAAGTCGGTAATTTTGTACCTGATCTGTGCGCTCGCATCGCTAAAGCAACCCAGAACCATCGTCGCAACCGCCGGCATCCAGAACTTGCGCAACCGTCTTAACATGTTCATATCTCCTCTTTTTCTCCCGGTGAAAGCCGCCGCCGAGATGACCGGTGATTCAGCTCATGTATCATTCGGCGTGCTGGCAGCTCAGATCAGAATTGGCTGACAACTCCACAAATTCCTGCTGAGTGACAACTGAGGAAGCATGCGGTGTTCCACGTTTATGGCGATTACGCGATACAACAGGCGCGGCATGTCAGATCTCGTATCAGAGTGGCAGAGCAACAATCTCTGGGGACGAGCCCAAAACGACTAAGCTGGTGTTTCTCCAACTTTCCATACACAAACCGTCGAGAAGTTACGAAATTCGAGAACACCGGGCAGCCGAGAGTGAGACGGATCATTTCGCTTGATTTTTAGAGGATTTAACATACATACTGGTCGGTATGTTAGTTACTCCCAAAAGAAAGCTGCTCGGGCATAGGTCGCAAACTCACAGGAGGAAGCGAACGTTCCGTGACCCGGAACGTACACGAGAGCGTTTGCTGCAAGCGGCTTTTCGAGAGGTTCACAGATCCGGCTTTCAGAGCGCCAGCATCGATACGATTTTAGCCGCCACCAACGTCACCAAGGGAGCGCTCTATTACCACTTCAAGAGCAAGGAAGCCCTGGGCTATGCCGTCGTGGAAGAGAAGATCGCAGAACTTACGCGCGACAGGTGGTTGCGTCCGATGCAGAGCGAGGGGGAGGCCATCGACATTTTGATCGGCGTCGTGCGCCGGATACCAGCTAGTCCGCAAGACGTTCGCGCCGGTTGCCCGCTGCTCCTTTTGTCACAGGAGATGTCTCCGCTGGACGAGCAATTCCGCAGGCGACTGGAAAGGATATTCCTTGACTGGCAGGAGGGTGTTGCAAATCTTTTGCGGAAGGGGAAGTCGCAAGGAACCGTTCGCCGCGACCTGAATCCAGACGAGGCTGCCAACTTCTTAATCGCGACGATCGAGGGCTACGGGACGTTGGCAAAGAATGCTCAAGATCCGAAAGTGTGGAAAGCGGGAATCAGAAATATCGTGGGATGGCTGAGGTCTCTTCGGCCGCCGGACAACTACAAGCGGGGCTGACCGCACCGCGATCCGGCTAAGCGTTTCAAACTACATCATGAAAGGAGAACGGACAATGACAAGGATCACAATGCCGCGCAGGAATCTGCTTGCAACGGGAGCCTGCTCGCTGGTCGGTGCGGTGACCCTACCCGGACTGGCAAGGGCCAGCGCGTTGGGAGGGCATGACATAACGAACGAGGAGATCATCCGTAAATGGTACGCGGCGTGGGAAAAGAAGGATTTGGACACGTTCAATATACTGCTCGCCGACAACTTCACCTTTACGAGCGCGGCAGGCGACGACCACATCAACAAGAGCACTTTCAAAACGCAATGCTGGGACACACAGGTTGATTTCATTGGACACTTTGACCTCGAGCGAATCACCACTGGCGCGGGGGATGCTTTTGTGAGGTATCTTTGCCACACCAAGAACGGTAAATCGTTCCGGAACGTGGAGTATCTCCGGGTCAAGAACGGACAGTTGGAATCAATTGAGTGTTATTTCGGCGCGCAATCCAGCTTTCCGTCAGCCGTAAGCAGTGGGCAGAAGTAACCTATGGGCCGGCTGATCCAGGCTTCTCACGCCAATGGGAACGTTTCGGCTGGCCCACTGCCGGGGGACACGATCTGCTCCATCAAGAGTAGACGGGTTTCCACCTTTGAATCGGAGGTGGGAGACGGGTTCTACGAACCTGCAGATACATCACCTCTTCCGGTAACCCGCGTTGATGCTGCCAACCTCATCCGAGTGTTGCGACAGTTGGAGGTTATGGCAAAACGACAGCCGCCGCGAATCGCGTTCAAATCGAAGGGCAGAATCTTATTCGTGGATTTAGCTGAGATCGCGGCCGTGCAAGCCGAAGGTAATTACGTTTCACTGCGACACCGGCCCAATCCCTATTTGCTGCGCGAGTCTCTCTCGTCCATGGCGGAGAAGCTCAAGCCCTACGGCTTTATTCGTATCCACCGCTCGGTCGTCGTGAATATTGCGGCGGTGGAGGAGATCCAACCTTTACCTACGGGAGAGTACAGGCTGCGTGTAAAAGGTGGAAAAGAATACTTGGTAACGCGCACATACAAAGAGAACCTCAGAGACCTGGCTCAACTATGGGTGGGCTCAGAGCGCCTTTGCAGCTAATAGGCAGCAGCGTCAGGGTTAGATTCAATACCGATTGTCAGAAGAGGTTGAAAAACACAAGTTGTCTGGAGTAGCGCGCCTGCCTTGGGCGCAGGAGGTCCCGAGTTCAAATCTCGGCGCCCCGACCAAATCATCTCGCGTGTTTCCTTTAGGTTAATGAAAGGCTTGGTTCACTCAATACTCATCTGTGGAATTCTGGTAGACAGGAGTTCTCAATTCGCAAGTCGGTTAGTTTCCGAGAGTTCGCCACTGAACGGAAGCAAGTTAAGCGCACGCCATCTGGCAAGTATGGGAAAGATTCGGGCGACCTTGTGCATTTCTGGCCCCATCAATCTTCGAAAATACGAATCCGGTGATCACGCACTGGACCCAGCCCGCACGTAACAGCGTCTCTCAATTTGCGTTCTTAATAATCCAGTGAAAAGTAAGCGGGTGAATTCAACCATTCGGGAAACAACCGACTGCTCGGCGCACACTTCCAGCCGCACGATGGGAGTATTGAGGCGGCGGTTTGCTAATTCACCCTGACTTGTTCGCAGGGACCAATTTTCGTTTGTTTTGTTTGCGTCACGGGCTCCTTGATTGGACAGAAACGCCCCCATTTGCAGTCTAATGTTCAGCAAGTGTTCAGCAGTTTTTCCTGCCTCAGCACTTCGGTTAGCGGCGTTGAATCCATCTTAATCAATAAGGCCAACTGGAAGCAGCAGACCAGAATATGTGAACTCTAGGACTGTGGCTCTTTTCCTTTCAGTTTTGCCTTCTGTAGTCGCGAACGAAAAAACATTGCACGCGTGGCGAGATAGAGCATTAACAATCCAAAAAGAAATAGCACTACCCCCCAACCAAGATTTACATTGATGCCGAGAGATTGTGCGTAAAGAGACGGGTTGCTGAGGAATCCGAAAACTGTCAGCAATATGCCGAGGAGAGTAAAGAACATTCCAATTGGCAAGCGGATGTCCAGACCCATAAGGCCTCCCCTAGCGGAAGATAACGTTCAGCAATACGGTGGCAACCAACACTGCGCCACCTAAGAAGACGGGTTTCTGATACCAGGGCAAATGACCTTCCGGCAATCGTTTAGTTAGGGAATATACCAGGCCGATAAGCTGCGATTCGTTCGGGGGTTTCGTCATGAGACTGACAAGAATTGTGACTAGGAAACAGAAAACCCAAGCAAAGATCGCAGTCCAAAAATTCTGAGCCATCTCGCTGGGATAAGTATGTACGAGGCCTAGCCAGCCGCCTTTTATACCCGCTACGGAGCCTTCGGGAATTGTGAGTCCGTGATGTACGGCTGCGGCGACTGTTCCAGAAAGCAAACCGAAAAAAGCGCCGTGGCCTGTGGTGCGCTTCCAAAACATGCCCAGGAGAAATGTGGCGAATAGCGGCGCGTTAACAAAGGCGAACACAAGTTGGAGCATGTCCATGATGTTATTGAAGCGAGTGGTCAGATACGCCGTCCCGATCGATAAGGCTATGCCAAAAACAGTCGCCAATCGACCCATCATCAGATAGTGGGAGTCGCCGGCGTTGGGCCGGATGTACGCTTCATAGATGTCATGAGTCCATACAGTATTAAACGCGGTCACGTTGCCAGCCATACCGGACATGAAGCTGGCCAGCAACGCGGTAAGCCCTAGACCAAGAAGCCCCGTCGGAAAATAGTGAAGGAGCAAGTTCGGAACCGCGAGGTCGTAATCTAGTTGTCGATTGCCATGCTGATCTAAGACCGGCTGGTTGTTTGTGGGATCTACCTTTACCGGTACGAGTCCCTGACCAAGCGGAACTGCCCTGCCTGTAGTTTGATACGTAGCGAGAGGAGAAACGACTTGTGCGGGAAGCGCAATCGCGATGAGGCCCGGCAGAATCACAAGAAAAGGGAGCAAGATCTTAGGAACTGCAGCAATTAGTGGCGTTCGCCGGGCGGAGGCCATCGAATCGGCAGCCATGGCACGCTGAATGACGAGGAAGTCCGTGCACCAGTAGCCGAACGAGAGAACAAACCCAAGTCCCATTGTCAGCCCAAACCATTCGACTCCAAGACGATTCGTGTGAGGATTGCCCATTCCAACCCAGGAGTGCATATAGGAAGGATCAAGACTAGCCTTCAACCCGGACCACCCGCCCACATTTTTCAGACCCAGCCAGACCAAGGGAGTAAATCCGGCAACGATCAGAAAAAATTGCAATACTTCGTTGTAGATAGCGCTGGTCAGCCCGCCCAGGTAGATATAGCTGAGTACAACGAGCGCGGAAACCACAATGCCTGTGTGAAAAATCCACGTCTGGGGAATGCCCAGATGCCTAAATGGCGCATCGAGGACATGCAAGAGTTGGATCAATTTCGCCATGGCGTACATGGAAATCCCCGAAGAGAAAACCGTCATAATGGCAAAGGAGATGGCGTTGAGCCCGCGCGTTTTTTCGTCAAATCGCAGTCGCAAATACTCCGGAACAGAACGCGCACGAGAACCATAGTAAAACGGCATCATAAAGATGCCTACAAAAACCATCGCGGGAATCGCGCCTATCCAATAGAAATGACTCGTGGCTAAGCCATATTTAGCGCCCGATGCGCCCATTCCAATGACTTCTTGGGCGCCCAGGTTCGCGGAAATAAAAGCGAGTCCGCAGACCCAGGCCGGTATCGACCTGCCTGCAAGGAAAAAATCCGTACTCGTTTTCATGTAACGTTGGAGGGCGGCTCCAATCCCCAGAACAAATGCGAAGTACACGCCCATGATAACCCAGTCGATATTGGTTAAACCCATGTGTTCGCTCCTCGACATGGCACAGAACCTGGGTCCTTGCGCCAGCGACTTCCGATTCGTTTCAGAGTGTAAGCGATTACATCAGAGAATTTGTCGAAGTGCTAGTAAAAAGCTTGCTGCAAACTCGGGGCTCGCAGCCTCCGCTTGTACGCCATTCCCGCGGGTCATCCCAAGGGCTCACCCAGTTCGAATCCGTAGTCTGAGATAGTGAGGCGCCATCTTGCTGCTATTTTGCGAAGAACCGGAATATGGTCGTCGAGCGATAGGGTTTTCCCGGCTGCAGAATGGTGGAGGGAAAAGTGGAGTGATTCGGGGAATCTGGAAAATGCTGAGTTTCAAGACAAAGGGCAGACCGATGCTCATAGGGCTTGTTCCCCTTGCCGCGCATTTTGCCGTCAAGAAAATTACCGCTGTAGAATTGCAGCCCGGGCTCCGTGGTCAGAACATCGAGAGTGCGTCCGCTCGTCGGCTCCGTCAATCTCGCAGCAAGCTCGGCTGAGTCAGCCCGCGGTTTCTTTTCCAGCACCCAGTTATGGTCGTACCCCAATCCAAACTTAAGTTGCTCGTCTGAATCATTTATACGAGCGCCGATTTCGATTTCATGCTCGAAGTCAAAGGGAGTATTGTGCGCGTCGCGCAATTCGCCAGTCGGAATCAGGAACTTGTCCACAGGGGTATATTTTCCCCCGTATATGGTCAGTTTGTGCGAAAGAATGCTGCCGTTTCCTTCGCCCGCCAGATTAAAATACGAGTGGTTCGTCAAATTGACCACCGTTGCTTTGTCGGTCTCGGCCCGATATCTGATCAGCAACTCATTCCTGTCGCTCGGCATTTCGAAGATCACCTGCGCCGACAGATTGCCGGGAAAACCTTCTTCGCCGTCCCTGCTGACGTAGGAAAGCTCCACGGTAAGATGATCGTCTGCACTGCTCTGCATGGCCGCCCACACTCGCTTGTTGAAGCCATTAATTCCGCCGTGAAGCGTGTTGGGGCCGTCGTTTTTTGGCAGGTCGTACGTCTTGCCAACCAATTGAAATCGCCCGCCCGCAATTCGGTTGGCATAACGCCCAATCGTGGCGCCGAAATAGGCTTTGCCTGTTTCATATTCACCCACGGTATCGAAGCCGAGTACCACATCCTCGACCTTGCCGGTGCGGTCCGGCACTCTAACCGACACGATGGTGGCCCCATAGTTGGTGATGGACACTTGCATGCCGGTGCGATTGGTGAGCACGTACAAATCAACGGCCTCACCACCCGAAGTCTTTCCGAATGGGCGCTTTTCAATTCCAAACTTTTCTTTTGAGGATCCAGGAACACTCAGGACAAGAAATAACGCGGCGGATAGGACCAGCACGTGCGAAGTCCAGGGAATCATCAGTGCCCCCAAGAGGAACCTTAAGCTAGACTTTGTCCGGACCAACGAGAAGTCCTCACGAGCGCCGTTGCGCCAACGCCGGCATGGCCGCTTCAGTAACACGCGAGAACAAAGCGGTAGCCTGGAAACCTCTCGCAACCCAGGCAGGCTGGAAATGTAATCGCGTACACGGCGGGCTGGATTGTACCATGGGAATAGAGGTATCTTCGTAGAGTGCGCTTGCCGGAGTTAACTCGCTTCCCATGAACATTGCAGAGGTTGCCAGACGCGCCAAAGTCTCAACCGCAACAGTCTCGCGAACCATAAACGACAGTGGAAGTGTGACGCCAGAAACGGCCGAGAAGGTGCGGCGGGTGATTCGCCTGCTGGGATATCACCCAAACACCAACGCTCGAGCGCTCGCCTCCGGCAAGAGCAATCTTCTCGGGCTCATTATTTCCGACATCGCCAATCCTTTTTTCCCTGAGCTTGTAAAGAGCTTTGAAGAAATGGGGCTTCGGAGCGGCCTGGAAGTGCTCGTTGCAAATACGAGCTACGATCCTGAGCGGATGGTGCACTGTGTTCGCCGGCTGCTGGAGCGGAAGGTGGATGGAGTTGCGGTGATGACGTCTGAGATGGACAGGCGACTTATCTCGAGCATGTTGAGGCGCAGCATCCCGATCGTTTTCCTCGACACTGGAAAGGTTGGCAACCTGGTAAGCAACATCAAAGTAGACTACGGCATCGGAATTCGCGAGGCGGTCGATCACCTCTACCAACTTGGCCACCGGCGGATCGGGTTTATCAGTGGTCCCTCTAACTTGCGGTCCGCGATGACCCGGCGGTCTGCTTTCCTGAAGTGGCTCGGGCACTACGGTCTGCTCCGGGATGAACAATTGGTCGAGTCAGGAAATCATAAAATCGACGGGGGCGATGCCGCCATGCGGCGGCTGCTCGCGATTTCTCCTCGCCCGACTGCTCTCGTGGCTTCGAATGATCTGACGGCGTTCGGAGCGCTCAGAGCGATTTACGCCGCGGGATTGCGCGTGCCACAGGATATTTCGGTGGTTGGTTTTGATGATATCGAGTTATGCCAGGTGACCCAACCCCCTCTGACCACGATTCATCTCTCACGTCGGGAACTGGGAGAGAGGGCCTTCGAGGCGCTCCATGCGATTTTGCGCGGGAGTTCCAAAACGGGGCGCGAATATCGCATCAATACCCGGCTCATTGTGCGAAACTCAACCGCCCGATGCTCCGAGACGTAGCGGCACCGGCCGTGCCAAAAGTGCGGGGAATGCGGGACTGGGAGGCGTGAAAGGGCGATTTTTCCGCTGGCAATTGGAGGGAGTTTCTGCTGTAATCGCTTACATTGCAGCGCACAATTCGCCCGGCAATCGCACCTTCGCGCGCTGCTTTGAAGTTCCGTCCGCTTTAGACTGGGCAAAGACCCTGTCGCGACATTCCGACGAAGCCGTTTTTTGACGTGCGAGTGCATCTTACGCGGAACAACATAATTGCCCTGGATGGTTGGCGCAGGGATTTCTGCGTTGGAGAGGACGGATGGTTAGGGCCCGAGAATTGCTCAACGAATTCAGAGCGCGTTTTGGCGGTTCGGCGTCGCTGGTTCGGGCACCGGGTCGCGTGAACCTGATCGGTGAACACACGGATTACAACGAAGGATTCGTATTGCCTGCAGCGATTGATTTTTTCTGTTGGGTGGCTATCGCTCCGCGAAATGACAGGGTGCTTGCGCTCTACTCCCAAAATTTCGACGACACCGTCGAAGCTAGTCTGGATGATCTGAATATCCGCTCGACTGGAAAATGGGCCGATTATCCGCTGGGAGTCGCCTGGGCGCTGGAGCGGGCGGGATATCGCCTACGCGGGGCCAACCTATACATTAAGGGCGATGTACCGCTGGGGGCCGGCCTGAGCTCCTCCGCGGCCGTGGAGGTGTCCACCGGTTATGCCTTGACGAGCATGACGCACGAGGCCATCGAGTCGACAAAGCTGGCGCTGCTGTGTCAGAAAGCCGAAAACGAGTTTGTTGGCGCGCGCTGCGGGATCATGGATCAGTTTGTTTCCTGCCATGGGCTTGAGGGGAATGCGCTCCTTCTCGATTGTCGCTCTCTTCATTCCCGCCAGGTACCGATTCCACCACAAGTTCATCTGGTGATCTGCAACACGATGATTCAGCATGCGCTCGGCTCCGGCGAGTACAACGTGAGACGCGCCGAATGCGAGACCGCGGTCCGGAAATTATCCAAGGTCCTCCCGGGAATTCGCTCTTTGCGGGACGTTTCGCTGGCCGAGCTCGAAAGCAATCGTGAACTGCTCGGCGAAACGATCTACAAGCGATGCCGTCACGTGATCACCGAAAATCAGCGCACAGTTGAGGCCGCGAGCGCATTGCAGACCGGCCACGTCGAAGAGTTACGCCAGGTGATGGCCAATTCGCATCGAAGTCTTCGCGACGACTACGCAGTAAGTTGCCGCGAGCTGGACATCATGGTGGAACTGGCGGAGGGTCAACCCGGCGTTCTCGGGGCGCGTATGACGGGCGGCGGGTTCGGAGGTTGCACCATCAATTTGGTCCGCGCAGCTGAGTCCGGGGAGTTTCAGAGAAACATCAGCGAAGAGTATCAGGCTACGACAGGCCTCAAACCGGACATCTATATTTGTCAAGCGTCACAGGGCGCGCAAATGGTGGAGCCTGAAGGTAGTTTAGAACGCCCCCGCTCGACCACTAATCTATGAGTCTTTTGGAACTACAACAGACTCCGCATCGGCGATTCAACCCGCTCCTTCGTGAATGGGTTCTGGTCTCTCCTCATCGCACCCAGCGGCCATGGCTCGGAAAAATTGATCAAGCTTCATCTCCGGACAGGCTCGGGTATGACCCCCAATGTTATCTTTGCCCGGAGAATGCACGGGCAGGTGGCGCGCACAATCCTAAATATACAAGCACCTTTGTCTTCGATAACGACTACGCCGCCCTGGTTCCAAAGGCTCGACGTTTCGAGAGCAAAGAGGAGGGTCTGCTCCATGCAGAGTCGGAGGCCGGAATTTGCAGGGTGGTCTGTTTTTCGCCGCGGCACGACCTGACCATTCCCGTAATGTCGGCAGCCGAAGTAAGGCAGGTTGTGGATGTTTGGTGCGAACAGTTCCGGGAATTGGGGGATCTGGCGTGGGTTGGGCACGTTCAGATCTTTGAGAATCGCGGCGCCCTGATGGGAGCAAGCAATCCGCACCCCCACTGCCAAATCTGGGCCAACGCGTCCCTCCCCAATATTCCGGCGCGTGAACTGTCCTCGTTTAATGACTATTCCACGAGTAAAAATTCCTGCCTGCTTTGCGATTACCTCGAGCTGGAGCTACGCAAGGACGAACGCGTCGTCTGTCAGAATGACGGATTCGCCGTTGTAGTCCCCTATTGGGCGGTATGGCCGTTTGAAACCTTACTTTTAAGCAGGCGGCACGTTGCAGCGTTGGATGAGCTCACATTTGAGGAACGCGATCTCTTGGCGGACATACTCCGACAGATCACCACGCGATACGACAATTTATTCCAAGTATCCTTCGCGTACTCGATGGGATTCCACCAGCGGCCCACCGATGGCAAATCACACCCGGACTGGCACTTTCACGGACATTATTATCCACCCTTGCTGCGATCAGCGACCGTGCAGAAATTCATGGTCGGATACGAGATGCTGGCTTCTCCGCAACGGGACATCACTCCGGAGAGTGCTGCTGCGCGCCTTCGCGAACTGAGCGCCATTCGTTATCTCCATTCGGGATGAGGATCCCGGCCCACTACTGGTTCAGTGCGGGCACAATCTTTTCAAACACGAAAGGAAATTCGAATGTTCACCGCAAAGCTAACCAATTGGGGGACGGTCATCGCGCTGGGGCTCCTATCCCTGAGCGGTGCGCATGCACAATCTCCCCAACATTTACCCAGGTGGAGCGAAAAACAGGCCGCTGAATGGTACGCCAAACAACCGTGGCTGGTGGGCAGCAACTATATGCCCGCGACGGCCATCAACGAACTGGAAATGTGGCAGGCCGACACATTCGATCCGAAACGCATCGACCAGGAGCTCGGCTGGGCCGAGTCCATCGGCCTGAACTCCATGCGCGTTTTTCTTCACGACCTTCCCTGGCAACAGGATCCGGCAGGATTTCGCAAACGGATGGAAATATTTCTCCAGATCGCGGCTAAACACAAGATTCGCCCTCTGTTTGTTTTATTCGATTCGTGTTGGGATCCCAACCCCGTGCTGGGGAAACAGCGCGAGCCGCGCCCCGGCGTGCACAATTCCGGCTGGGTGCAAAGCCCCGGCGCAAAAGCCCTGCAGGATCCTTCGCAGTATCCGCGTCTTGAAGGTTACGTAAAGGGTGTCGTCGGAGCTTTCGCCGAGGATTCTCGGGTTCTTGGCTGGGATGTTTGGAATGAGCCGGATAACACCAACGAGGGCAGCTACGCTGAAAAAGAACCGAAGGATAAGGTAGCCCTGGTGACGGCCCTGCTCCCGCGGGTGTACGACTGGGCGCGCTCCGTGCACCCAAGCCAGCCGCTGACAAGCGGTGTTTGGAAGAAGGACGCGCCTTCACCAGACAAGCTGGACGCCATGGAAAAAATACAACTTGAGATGTCTGACGTGCTCTCGTTTCACGACTACGGAAGCCCTGCGGAGTTTGAGCAACGCATCCACTGGCTTGAACCATATCGGCGCCCAATCCTGTGCACGGAATATATGGCTCGCGGAAATGCCAGCACCTTTCAGGGATCATTGCCGGTTGCGAAACAATTCCACGTCGCAGCGTTCAACTGGGGATTGGTAGCGGGAAAAACCCAAACCTATCTTCCTTGGGACTCCTGGAAACACCCCTACACCGATCGCGAGCCGGCAGTCTGGTTTCATGAAATCTTTCGAACCGATGGGACTCCCTATCGGCCCGAAGAGGTTGCGTTTATCCGGAAAATGATTCAGATGAAATAGGCCCGAAAGCTCCGTGCGGCTGGCTGCTTTCCCGCAACCAGCCTGGAGAGCATTAATGTCTGATTGTTCGAGAAGGTCATTCCTAAAATCGCTCGGAGCCGCAGCGGCGGTTTCCGCCTCCAAAATGCGCGCATTCTACGGTGTCCTCGCCGAGACGCCAGGTTCTTTTCCGATAAGCAATGTTTTTCCGAATTGTGCACCCCTGGCAAAGAACGTTTTCTATCCGTTTTCCCTCGGCGCTATCCGCCCAAAAGGGTGGTTGCTCGAACAGTTGCGCATTCAAGCCCAGGGTCTCGGCGGCCATCTGGATGAATTCTGGCCGGACCTGAGTTCTGACAGCGGGTGGCTTGGGGGACCCGGCGAATCTTGGGAGCGCGGCCCCTATTTTCTGGATGGATTGGTGCCTCTGGCCCACCTCCTTCAAGACCACACTTTACTTGCAAAAACCAATAAATGGATTGACTGGACTTTGAAGAATCAGGCGGCCACCGGAATGATTGGTCCCTCCAAAAACGATGACTGGTGGCCGCGCATGGTGATGTTAAAGGTCCTCACCCAACACCACGAAGCCACGGGCGATCCACGGGTCATCCCCGCCATGCGGCGCTATTTTGTATACCAACTTGAGGAATTAACCGATCGCCCCTTGCGCGACTGGGGAAAATATCGCTGGCAAGACGAATTGCTGAGTATTGTCTGGCTCTACAACCGCACCGCAGATTCAGACTTGCTTCAGTTGGCACAACTTCTCCGCCAGCAGGGATACGGCTGGAAATCCCAGTTTGATAGTTTTCAGTACACCAAAAGAACTTCCGCGAAAGAATTGGGATTGCAGGAAGGAAAACCGTTGCCCGAAATTGCCATGCAGACGCACGGCGTAAACAATGCGATGGCGTTGAAGACTTCCGCCCTGTGGTGGCTTTTTTCCAAGGATTCGTCCGAGCTCGGTGGCGTGGAACGCCAATTGACCATGCTCGACCTGTATCACGGTATGCCGACGGGTATGTTCAGCGCCGATGAACACTACGCGGGGAAAAATCCGTCGCAGGGGGTGGAGCCCTGTGCCGTCGTGGAAAATATGTTCTCGCTCGAGTGCGCCGTCGCCGTACTTGGCACGCCAGCGCTCGGCGATCGGTTGGAGAGGATCGCATTCAATGCTCTTCCCGGCGCGTTTACCGACGATATGTGGGCTCATCAGTACGACCAGCAGCCTAACCAGATTGAATGCACTCTGGGGCAGCGGCCATGGACCACCAACGGCCCTGAATCCAATCTTTTTGGTCTTGAGCCCAATTTTGGTTGTTGTACAGCAAACATGCATCAAGGTTGGCCAAAGTTCACCTCCCATCTGTGGATGGCCGCATCGAATGGGGCAATTGCAGCTATTGCCTATGCGCCCTCGGAGCTTCGTAGCCAAGTCGCGGGTGTCCCGGTACTGATCGAAGAGGAGACCATGTATCCGTTCGAAGAAGAGATCCGTCTCAGGTTCCGGCCCGCCCGGCCGGTGCGGTTTCCTGTAGCCTTGCGGATTCCTGGATGGGCAAAACGCCCAGCTGCCTACCTGAACGGAAAAGCCATCAAAAACGTTCATGCCGGAGAGTTCACCATGGTCACCAGGGAGTGGAAGCCAGGCGATCGACTTCAACTGACATTCCCGATGAAGGTTCGCACGGAGCGATCCTACAACAATTCTTTAGTCGTTTGCCGCGGACCAATTCTCTTTTCTCTTGACGTCGAACCGGAATGGAAAAAACTAAGAACCCGAGGCATGTCCGCGGATTGGGAACTGCGCCCAGCGTCGGCATGGAATTATGGTTTGCTCACCAAGGGCGGTAAATTTCTGGGGCAAGCCGAAAAAATGCACCCGGCGAATTCAGAGGACAGTATATTTAGCCGCAAGGGCGCGCCCATTACGCTCGAACTTCGAGGAGCAAGAATTTCGGAATGGGAGACCACGGACGGAGTAGCGGGCGAACTTCCGCAAAGTCCCGTTACCGTCGCCGGGCCGGAGGAAGAGCTGGCTCTGGTGCCCTACGCCGCCGCGAAGTTACGGATCACCGCATTTCCGGAAATTGCGCGGTCCAAGAAAACTGTCGAGGAATTCTAGCTGCCAATTTTGCCCTGATTTTTTTGCAACGTCCCTGGAATCCGGGCCTCGCGGGAATTATTCATGCTAGAGTGCAAGCGGTTACATTCAGGAATCAGCCAGCGACTTTGCGTCACTCGAGCGGCCGGCGGAAGAGGATCTCCATGCAACGCGTTGTGACCTCACTGCTGACAGTGTTCCTCCTGATCACTTTTATTGCCCCTACACGCACGGCTCAAACTCCTTGGGCGTCTGCGCAACCCAAATTAACTGCAATTCATATCAACGCCGCGAAGACCGCGGGCTACCGCATCCCCCGAACCATTTTCGGGAGTTTCCTTGAACCCATCGCCAATTCAACCTACGGAGGACTGGTGGCCCAGGTCCTCGAGAATCCGAGCCTTGAGGAAGGCCTGTGGGACGCCGCTCACCTCAAGAAAATGATCGCCGCAGATCCTCAGCTACTGCGCGCCTCCGAGCTTGGTCTGCCCATGCCATGGGAACCGCTCGTCTACGCTCAGGAAAACCGGTATGAGCCGCGCTGGAACGACGCCGCCAATTCGTATCGCTCTCTGTTAGTGATGGGCTTGCCCGATCAGGAAGTCGGCATCCGGCAAAAGGTCTACCTGCCGGTCCACCGGACATGGAAATATAGTGGGAGCATTTACGCCAAATACCTAAGCGGACCGCGCGCGCTGGACGTTTCGCTGCGCGAAAGAAATCATCGGGAAAAGGTCTTCATGCACGCCGCGATTCAGCTGTCGGGCGCGGATTGGGCCAGTTATGAATTTTCCCTCGAACTGCCCGAGCAAACCTTCACACCGCTCAAGCCAGTGGACTTTGTCGTAACAGTGAGTGGTGAAGGCCGGGTTCTTCTGGATCAGGTTTCTCTGTTGCCCGCGGATAATGTCGATGGCATGGACCCGGAGGTGATTTCGATGGTGAAAGCCATGAAGTCGCCGGTCATTCGCTTCGGAGGAAACTTCACCTCCGGCTACCACTGGCGCGATGGAGTTGGACCGCTCGACAAACGAATCAGCATGAAGAATGTGGCTTGGGGCATTCCGGAGTACAACACGTTTGGCACCGAAGAGTTCTTGCGATTTTGCGAACTGGTCGGCGCCACGCCGCAGATTGCGCTCAATCTGGGCACTGGCACTCCGGAAGAAAGCGCGGCTTGGGTCGAATACGTGAATCAAAATTGGGGCGACCATTCGGGTGGACTTCTTTGGGAACTGGGGAATGAACTGTGGGGCAAATTTCAGATAGGCTATCCGACTTTGCAACGCGTGGCAGAGCGGACGAAAGCATTTAGCAGCGCCGTCCACCAGGTGGATCCCAAGGCAGTGCTCATCGGGACCGGAGCGGACGAAGACTTTTACCATGACTGGAACGCGGCGCAATTGTCGAACGCCGATTCTTTCCGCTATCTATCCACCCACTTTGTTGTGACCACCAACGAGGTCCTCCGAAAAGATCCCTCGCCTGATTTTCTGGCGGAGGCCACCTTCGCGCTGCCTGTGGGACTGGAGCGGAAGTTACGCGAAATGTATAGCCAGATTCAGTCGGTCCCCGGTGCCCGCGACAATATAAAGATTGCCTTCACTGAATGGCTGTTCTGGACGGAAAGCGACAAAAGCCCGCGCTACGACAATCTCGGCGGGGCCATCGCCAGTGCCGGCTTCCTGAACATGCTCATGAGGGTGGCGGATATTGTTCCGATATCGGACATGACCGGAACACTTTATTTTGGCGGGATCTGGAAAGCCCGAGGCCGCGCCTTTGGTGTCCCTTCCTATTGGGCTTTCCGCATGTACTCCAATGCGGATGCCACGCGGCCCGTTGAAGTCGCCACCGATTCTCCCAAATACAATGTCGAAGAGGGTTCAAAACGGATTCCCAATATTCCGGATGTTCCCTACCTTGACGTTGTGGCCGCACTGAACGATTCGGGGGACACGCTGACTCTCTTCTGCGTCAACCGACACTTGACATCCGATATCTCCACGCGCCTCACGATCGATGGCTTTAAGCCCGCGGCCGAAGCCTCCGCCCAAAGCCTCTACGCCGACAGCATTTTCGAAAAGAACGATGAAGTTACCCCGGAAGCGGTGACCCCTCAAGTCAGCAGCCCGAAGTGGAAGGGTGCGCACCTCGACTTTACATTCCGCCATGCGAGTGTGACGGTTCTTACGTTACATTCAGCGAAATAACCTGGCTTCGTAACTCTGCCCGCCAGAAAATCAGAACCGCAAAGAGGTGGGGTGGAACCTCTTTGCGGTTTGTGGGGCTTCCCGGATTAAGACACAAACTAGAAGTTTATCTTGAGCTGTAATTGAGTGATTTTTTGAGGTACCGGCCCATTGGCACAAGCGCCGCATTCGAGGATGTTGCCGAAGGCGGTCGCATTGTTGGTAAACCCAGGGTTCTGGTCCAGCGGGCCATTACCGATGGCTCGCTGAAAAACATGGCGGTTGAAGGCGTTGATGAACTGAACCTGGAACTCAATATTCAAACTCTCATGGATGGGGAATCGTTTGATGAGTGCAAAATCCTCGCCGCGGTACCATGGTGAACGCGCCGAATACACGCGAGGGCCGTTTCCAAAAACATACGGAGTTCCCGGTATGATCGTGGCCCCGTTTGAACCATCAATGTGCTGGTTGGGGTCGCTGAACGCGGCTTTGTTGAATACGCCGTTGGTGAAGGGATCGAAATGCCCGCTCAGGTACGCTGCGCTGAAAATTGGCTGGCCGGGAACCCGGTTCCAATACACGCAGTTATCATCGGCCGGAATGCCCGGTGCGCACCCAAGAACCGTGTCCTGGCCAGAGGAATAACGTTGCACTCCGCTGACCGTCCAGTTGCCAATGACCTGATTGACGGCTCCCTTCGTGTCGCCAGCGAATTTCTTGCCTTTGCCGACAGGCAACTCATAGATATAGGTCAGCACAAGCTGGTGCGGAATGTCTTGCTGGCTGAGTGCTTTTTCGGCATGAAGGTTAAATGGGTTTTGGATACCGGTGACGCCTCCCGCGAATGCCGACCAAAATGGGGCGGAACTCTCCGCATCCGTCAGCGTCCTCGAGTAGGTGTAGGAAAACATCAGGTGAAGGCCATTGCGGAATCTACGCTCGAGGGAAGTTTCCAGTGCGTTGAAGGTGGATTGGCCGTAATTTTCCAATCCCTGGTCCGTGGCCAATCGGTCATATTGCGGGAATGGCCGAAGCGCCTGCGCGACCGATTGATTGCACGGATAGCTGGCGTATGGAAGGGCCACCCCTGCGGTGTTTCCGCAGATCTGCTGGTTCAGCTGGCTTCCCAACGCAAAGAATTGTGGATTCAACTGATTGATGGCATTGTAGCCGGAATGGAGATGCGTCGCGTGTTGTCCCACGTATCCAATGCTCCATATCAAGTCCGTAGCGACTTGGTATTGCACTTGGAAGCTGTAATTCTGCAGCATCGTCGTGCGGCCATAGGATGGCTTAATTACCGGGTTATACCCCTGGAAATTCAGCTGAGTGGGATCGAGATTGGGAACGGCGGAATTGAACTTCGGAACTCCGCTATCCCAGAAGTAGGCGGGAGCGAGAGAGCCGTTCTGCGTGAAGATGTTGTTGAATCCGTTAAAGCCTTGTTGCCCGCTCTGGCCGTTGAAATCTCCCCATTCCATCGGGCCGTAGTAAATCATGTAGCCCCCACGCGCCACCAACCGGTCGCGCATGAAGGGAGGCGTATAGGCGAAGCCCACGCGGGGCGCGAAGTCCTTGTACCAGATGTTGACCCAACGTTCGCCAGTCACTCCGAGGCGTCCGGTGCCCACGCCGGCAAATTCAAGTGCTCCGGGCAGGTTTCCTGCCGCGGAATCGGGGCAGGTAAAACAAAAATTCGTCTGATTGTTGTGCGATTCCGTGCGCGGATACTCGACGTCCCAGCGCAAGCCGAGATTCAGCGTCAGGTCTTTCCTGATCTTGAAGTCGTCCTGCACAAACAATGCCCAGTATTTCGCCAAGAATTTCGGCTGCGCGACCACGGTATAAAACCCCGTGCTATCCACCGCGCCCAGCAGGAAACTCGCGTAAGAATTCCCAGTTTGGCCGCCCGCCGGGCCGGTGCTGACATTTGTTTCGCCACCGCCAAAATTGAAATTACCAGCGACGCTATTGAGAATTTGGGGCTCGAAAATCTGGTAGCGGTAATCGAAACCAAAGGTTAAGGCGTGCTTGCCCTTGGTCCACAGCAGGTTATCGTTAAACCGGTACCCGTTGTCGATGGTGTAGTTTTGCGTGGCGTCTCCGGCGTTCGTGAATCCCGCGCCGATGCTGATTTGCGGAAAGCTGTTCGTCACCGGCGCCCCGGTGATCCCCAGTTTTTCGTCCCAATTCGTAGTCGGGAAATTCTTCAACACCGTTCCCAGATTCACGCTGTTCGTGCGGTTGTAACCCAGGTTTACATGGTTTACCAGGTTGCTAGCCAGGATCCAATCCCAGCCAGTGCGGATGAAGTGCGTGGTGAAGTCCTGAAATCCGTTGGGATCGGCCGGGGTGGGATATCCAACATAGGGCGGCGGCAGATTTTCACGCTGTGAATAGGTAACGAATATCTTGTGATTTGCGCCAAAACTCTGATCCAGGCGGCCGGTGATCGAGGTGTTGTAGTTATTGGCGTGAGCCTGCACCGCATAGTTGTTCGTATTAATTCCCGACTGCGTCGGCCCGGGAATCAGATTCAGAATGTTCTGGGAGACCTTGCTGATGCGGCCAACGGGAATCTGGTTTAACTTTCCCAGATTGTCGACGAAGGGTTGCGTCTTCCAAGTATTGTTGCTGCCATCGACGCATGTCGCGCCGGTCGGATCGAAGATCTCTCCCTGATAAACTGGCTGACCGGCGGCGGGAGAACCCGCACAGGTGCCGGTGTTCGGGATTGTGCCGACCTGGATAGGAAGCCCATTTGCTCCCTTTGCGATGAAGCTCGAAAGATCGGCGTAATTCAGACTGGTGCCGCGCTCTGCTGCCGTCGGAACAGTAGCGGTCAGAACGTTACTCTGCGGTTGCTTGTAGTCTTCCCAAGAAATGAAGAAAAACGTCTTGTTGCGACCGTTGTAAAGCTTGGGAATCCACACCGGCCCGCCGACTGTGAAGCCATAGTCGTTCTGCTTGTCAATGGGTCGAGTAAAAGCGGCCGGAGAAAGGCCTTGGGCGATGGCGTGTCCGGCCTCCAGTTTGTTGTACCACGTATTTGCGTCCAGGATGGTGTTCCGGAACACTTCATAAACATCTCCGTGGTAGTCCTTCGTTCCCCCCTTCGTATTGAAGGACTCGAGGCCGCCGGTGGTACGGCCGTATTGCGCCGGCATCGAAGAGGTGAATACCTTGAATTCGCTCAGCGCCTCAATGGAAGGAGCCGTTTCGTCAAAGGTATTCCCGTTTTCCGAGCGATAGGTGCTAGCACCATCCACAAGAACTTCTCCGCCAAACGTCTGGCTTCCCGAAATATGATTTTCGAATCCAGTTGCAACTGAGCCGTTTCCAAATCCGCCGCCCCCGGAGCCCGGTCCAGTGGTGCCCGGCAACGTGAACACAAATGCTTCAGGGGATCGCAATCCCTTCATGCCGCTGTTCAAAGCCAGCGGCAAATCGAGCACCTCCTTCTGCGTGATGACTCCCCCGATGTCGGATGTTTCCGACTCCAAAGTTGGATTCGAGGCTTCGACCGTAATGTTCTGCTGGCTCTCCCCTATTTGCAGATGCAGATCCCGCGTAGTTACGTTATCGATGGAAACCACAATACCCACAAAAGTGCTGGCTTTGAAACCCGCCGCCTTGACGACAACGGTATACGTTCCCGGCGTGAGTTGTCCGAATCGATATTCGCCGGAGGATGTGGACGTGGTGGTCGCGATCGAGCCAGTCTCCGCTTGCGTGGCGGTCACTTCGGCATTGGGCACACCGGCTTCGGATGGATCCAGGACCGTGCCGGACAGGGTGCCGCGATTGGACTGCGCGTGCGCCGGAAACAGGAAGACGCCGGCCAAGAGGGACGGTAAAGCCCCTTTGACAAGGAAGCTGCAAAATGATTTCACAAACCCTCCTCAGATCCGTCCTTGACTTGTCGACCACCCCTCGTAACCGCTTACATTTCAGTCCCAAAAAAAAGTGAGCATGGCGCCGATATTCCCGGCTACCCACCACTGCCATCCTTGTTCTGTTCCTGATTCCTGCGTTCCTGCCTTTTCATTCGATCCTGCAGATTCTTTTGCTGATCAGCATCCGACTGCTGCTTCAGTTCCTCAAACCGGGCCAGAGCGAGCTTTGCTTCATTGTCCTGATGGAGCTTCCGGTACACACGGCTCAACTGGTAATAGCTGCGCTGCAAGGTGTCGTTGGACGGTTTGCACTGGATGGCACGCTTCAAGGCGAGAACTGATTTCTCCTGATCCCCCGTCGCGTCTTGTGCCCGTCCCAGGTAGTAGTAGGCATCGGCAAAACACGGGTCCTTGGCCAGTGCCGCCTGAAGCAGTGGAATTGCTTCGCCCGCCTTGCCACGGTCCACCCTCAAACTACCCAGCTTGTACATCGCGGCAATACTGTTCGGATCCAATTTCAATTCAGCCGAATACTCTGCTTCCGCGTTTTCCGGCTGACTTGCGGCGTAATACACATCTCCGAGTTCCAGATGAAGGCCCGTTTCACCGGGCGCGAGCCGAATCGCCTCGTTATACTCGGCGATTGCATCCACCTGCCGGTCCGCAGTTGCATACGCCTGTGCCAGAACCTCATGAACGCGCCACGAGTTTGGTTCGCTCTGATACATCCTCTGATAGCTGGACTGCGAAACAAGGAGGTGAGCGCGGCCGCGATGAAAGAGAATATCCACGTCCTTCGGTGCAAGTTCCGCCGCCTTGTCCAACGACCGGACCGCGGCTTCCGGGTCATTTGCCGCCAAATCCACCACACCCATCCACATCAAGACTTGGGTATCGCGTGGATTCAGTTTCAATTCGCGTGTCAAAGCCTCTCGAGCCTTGTTGTATTCGTCCAAATTGTAGTAGGCGACGCCCAGAAAAAGGTTCGCTCCCTTGAGGGAAGGGTTTAGCTTAAGTGCGGATTGTAGAGCCGCTATCTCTTCCTGATACTTCCCTTCATCTTTCAGAGCCAACGCGATGTTCAGCTTGATTTCAGCGATCTGCGGGGCCAGGGCAGATGCCTGGGTGAAATAATTAAGCGCATCGGCAGCCTGTCCCGCGCGCATGGAATTCGCCCCCTGGTGAAGGAGTTCAGCAACTTTAGGGTTGTCTTGGGCAAAAGAAACGGAAGGCATCAGGAGAGAGACACACAGCGACGCGAAAAGCGAGGCTCGCGCAAGTTTCTCTGGGCATCGAAAAATGTAATCGCTTACATCCATAAGCCAAGTAGATGCTATATATACGACCTTTTTCCCCTTGTCAATAGTGTTTTCTTTTTGCCTCCGCCAGCTTCCCCTGCTCCCATCCCTCGGCTCCCTAGTTTGTTGGCCCCTGTCCGGTCCCAAATAGTTCCTGTGCCTTTGCGAATTCCGCGTTCGCCTGCTCCCTCTTTCCCAATTGCCGGTAAGCCCTCCCCAACTGAAAGTGGCCGCTCGCATTTCGCGGGTCCAGCGATAATCCTTTTTCCAGTTGCTCGCTGGCCTCTTTGTACAGGCCCAGATGCATATAGACCTGGCCAAGCCCGCTGTAAAGCAGCGCGCTTTGCGGATTCACCTTGATCCCCTCCAGCAGCGGCGCAATCGATTGCTCGCTGCTACCTTGCCTATCGAACAACATGGCCAGATGCAGATAGGGATGCTCGCTCACATGCCCCGACTCTTTTTGCCACGAGATCGCATTCTGATAAGTCTGAATTGCCGCCTCCCGCTGATTCTCAGATTCCAGGATCAGGCCGAGATAGTCCTCCGCCTTGGGATCGCGAGGCCTCAACTCCAGCGCCTTTTGGAAGGACGGCTTGGCTTCCCGAAACCGCCCGTCCGTGAAGTAGGCCCGCCCCAGGTAATACCAGCAGTCGGCGTTCGATCCCTCCATCGTCGTACATTTCTCCAGCCATTTGACCGCGTCCTGCAGGTCGTCGAGCAATATGTAATCGAGCGCGACAATCTTCAGATCATCGGCGTGTGGTGTCTCAATCCTCGCCGCGCGATTATAGAACTCCAGGGATTCCTGAGGCTTGTTCTCGCGATGCAACACGAATCCCAGGAAAGCAAGAGCATCGGGGGATTCCGGGCGCTTCTCCAAATATGCGCGTAGCGTGGCTTCTGCTTCCACAAAGTCTCCGAGGTTTGCGAGGCACTTCCCCTGGTAGAGCATCGCATCGGTGGTCCCGGGGGACTCCGCCTCCACTTGCCTAAACAGATCGGCGGACTTGCGATATTCTTTGGCTTTGAACGAGGCTACTGCTCGCGCGTATGTATCTGTTTGAGCGGATGCCTCGCAAGGCCAACAGCTTAAAACAACGCCGAAAAAGATCACGGCAATGTAAAGCCGCAATGGATGGAACCATTTCATTTTGGTTCGCTGCCGGAGGGAATCCCGGCCGCGGGCTCATCTACTTTAAGGAATTGGTCGGCGCCCACGTTCCGCAGGGTCTGCACGACGCCGCTTGGCCAGCGGATTTCCACGCTCAACGCTTTCTCGTTTGCGCCTAAGCCAAAGTGAGCCCGTTTATCGCTGGCAGAAAGATAACTGCCCGAGGTCGTCACAGTAGCCCACTGCGAGCCGCCCGCGGTTGTGATTTTGATGCCAGCGCCAATGCCGTCGCGATTGCTCTTGTGCCCCACCAACTCCACGCTCAGCCAATGCTGCCGGGGCTCTGTTTCGTTGTGAAGAATGTAGATGGGCCCTTCGTTGTTGGTGACAACGACATCCAGCCTGCCATCATTGTCGAGGTCCCCCACGGCCAAACCCCTGGCCACCCATCGCTGTTCGAAAACCGTTCCCGACTGCGCGGAAACATCGACAAACCCATGACCTGTGTTTCGAGCCAGCAGCAATGGTTCTCGATAACGAAGCGTCGGAAAATTCAACTCAATGGTGTCCAGGTCGTGGCCCTGCGCAAACACCAAATCCTTCCAGCCGTCGTTGTCGAAATCAAAAAATCTCACTCCCCACCCCGAGTGTGTGAGCGTCATGCGGCTTACGCCGGTTGATAAGCTCGCATAGGAAAATGTGCCGTCGCCGTTGTTATCGTAAAGAGCGTAGTTCTGATTGGCGAGATCGGTTACCACGATGTCTGGAAATCCGTCGTTATTGTAATCTGCGAAATCGACACCCATTCCCGCAAAGGTACGGCCGTCGCCGTCAACCGCCACCCCGGCCGCCAGCCCAACCTCTTCAAACGTCCCGTTCCCCTTATTGTGATAGAGGAACTCCACCATCGAATCATTGGCCACAAAAAGATCAATGTGGCCGTCCAGATCGTAGTCTGCGATCGCTACACCCAGGCCCTTCCCCGGTTTGGATAGGCCAATCCGTTCGGATATTTCCGTGAAATGACCGTTACCGTCGTTGTGAAACACTAGCGGAGATAGAGGCTGGAAAATATCGGGGTGGCAGTAAGAACGGTATCCTTCTCTGTGTTCCCCGCACCAGATATCCTTAAAATCCCACTCCAGATAGCGGATCACCACCAGGTCAAGCAATCCATCCCCATCCAAATCAACCCACGCCGCGCTGCTTGACCAGCCGCTTCCAGCAACCCCAGCCTTATCCGTAACGTCGGTGAAGGTTCCGTCTCCATTATTGTGGTACAGCTTGTTTCCACCGTATGCCGTGACATATAAGTCTTCATAGCCGTCATTGTCGTAATCACCGACCGCTACTCCCATTCCATATCCCGCGCCTTGAAGTCCCGCCTTCTCGGTGACGTCTTCAAATGTTCCATCTGATTTCTGGTGAAAAAGGCGGTTCCAGTATTTGGGGCCAGCTTTTTGTGGGATTGTTCCTTTCGGGGTCGGATCAGCGAGAGGCGCACCGTTGACGACAAACAGGTCCAGTCGTCCGTCGTTGTCGTAATCGAACAGTGCGACACCTGGCCCCATCGTTTCGAGCAGATACTTGCGCGTGCCATGAGACGCCATGTAGTGAAATTGCACACCGCTTTGCGCGGTGATATCCACGAATTTTGCCGGTTTATTTTCGGGCTGGCTGACTGTTTTTTGAAGTTGTCCAGCAGGCGGCCTTGCAGTGGGTGCTTGCCAGCACAAGGCGTAAAGGTGCGGAGAAATCAGCAACGCTAGCGCCGCAACCGTTTTCCTTGCGCCCCTGCGCCATTGACCATTCAATTTGCTTCCAACCTCTCCATCCTTACTCTCTCGAGTTGCCAGCTACTAGGGCTTCTGTTGTATTCCCTTTCCTTCGATAACTGTAAAAATCCGATCCACCTCGGGTGCAGTGACTTCTTCTCGCGCGCCATCGGGCCAGTGAATTTCAATCTTGTCGATTTTCACCGCACCGCCGAGGCCAAAATGCGGCCGCAAATCGGAACTCGATCCGTAGCTTCCACCGCTGAAGATATCTGCACGTTGCCGGAACCCTCCGGCGGTCACAAACACTTTTGCCCCAATGGCATCGCGGGGACTCTTCGGTCCGCCCACCAATCTAAACGAAATCCAATGATTTCCATTTCTGACCATATTGCGCAAGAGCGTCGGGGTTGTGTCGATGTTGTTCATCACTACATCTATATGTCCGTCGTTGAAGAGGTCGCCAAACGCGGCTCCGCGGGCGGGCACCACAACGGCGAGCCCGGTTCCCGTGGCTGGGGGAACTTCTTGAAATTTCTTGCCGTCAAGATTGCGGAACAACAGCGGACGCTGTGCCCAGGTCGTGCCCCAATCCTGTTTGTCCACGCCGGGGTAAACATGGCCATTTGCAAAAAAGATGTCCAACAGTCCATCGTTGTCGTAGTCCAGAAATCCCGTGCCCCAGCCTAGGAAGGGAATCGTCGGTTCGGCAATCCCAACTTGAAAACTGACATCCGAAAAGATGGCATCCCCGTCGTTCCGGTAGAGCGTATCGTAATCATCGGAGAAATTGGTTATTACCAAGTCCACTCTTCCGTCACGGTTGTAATCTCCAACTCCGATGCCCATCGAAGCCTGTTCCCGGCCGCCATCGTTCAGCGCGAACCCTGACATGTAGCTAATATCCTCGAATGTCCCATCGTGCCGGTTGCGATAGAGATATTTCGGTACCGAGTCATTGGCAACCGCGAGATCTACCCACCCGTCATCATCCACATCGACGAATACGGACGCAAATCCGTAATACCCTCGCGGATCTGAAACTCCCGCTTTTACACTCACATCCGTGAACGTGCCGTCACCGTTGTTGCGGAACAGATGATCACTTTCCCCGGTTAACCCGCGCGGGCCGCACATCACGTTAACCCCTCGAAACTGGCACAGAGATGCGGGCAGCCCGTTTCTTCCGGCAGCGGGAGGGTTGTCCATGTCAAATTTCACGTAGCCGGGCACGAACAGGTCAAGCAGTCCGTCGTGATCGTAATCACCCCACGTGGGTCCCGCGGACCATCCACCGAGGGCGACACCCGCTTTTTCGGCGACATCCGTGAATGTCCCGTCGTGATTGTTATGGTAGAGCCTATTCTTGCCATAATTGGCAACATAAATGTCCGGCCAGCCGTCGTTGTCGTAGTCGCCGATGGCAACGCCAAATCCCCATCGTTCGTTAGCCACGCCCGCTTTTTCCGTTACGTCTGTAAAGGTTCCGTCATGGTTGTTGTGGAGCAACATCGCGCGTGGCGCCGGCTCAAGCCCCTTGAATGCTCGAATGGTGGAACCGTTGAGCAGGAAAATATCGAGCCAGCCATCGTTGTCGTAGTCCAGCAAAGCCACTCCGGATCCAGGTGTTTCCAGAATACTGTTCTTTTCGTAGGATCCCGAGCGGTGGTGAAACTTATCGAGGCCAGCTTTGTGCGTGATGTCCGCGAACACCATCGGAGCACCATCCACAAAACCGCCGGCCGTAATGGGGCGAGCGAGGGCATCCTTGACCGGCGCATGCGCACCCCCCGTGCTTGCGCCGCCACCCATTCCTGATTGTTGATTTTTCGGACCAGTTTTTTCTGAAGCAGCCTCTTGCCCGCGCACCCCTGGCCCCAACGTGAGCGCAACGCATATCCCGATGACAAGGACGCTTTTCAGAACCTGATAATGTCCCGGAGTGTTGTTCATTTCTCTTTGTGTTGCGCCATGCCCCGGCGGAAACAGATTCCGTCCAAGTGATTGTCTACGCCAAACTCTGACAAAACTGGAGAGCTTCAAAGTGAGATCACGACACCACCCTTGTTTGATTGGTAGCGGAATAGGTTGAATCGGTTGCTTCGCCGATAGTATCGTAAATTGAATGTCGCTACTTCTTCGAAAGCTCGCCCTTGAAATGGCTTTCAACATCTTCACGGCCCAGAGGGTTTCTAGCTTTGGTCAATACGACCGAATAGACGACCTCATTCCCCGCAAGCTGGGCGGTGAGAAACGCCCCGTCTTCCGGCAATTCTTGGTAGATGTACTTCACGCTTCTGCCGTCTTCAAGTGTTTTGATCCACTCTTCGTTTGACATTTTCGTACTTCTTCAACCGAGGTCCGTGTGCGGCGAGTATACGCTGTTCGGTCCCAGAAATGGCATCGGGAACGCTTGTCGGATTATCCGCGAGGAGTTTCTGTGGCAGCAGCCCGCAGGCCGCTCCTTCAGCAGTCTCTTGTCAGTCAGCGCGGTAATGATGAACGGCACTACAAGTTCATCTGGAAAGTCCCAGTAATCTTCATAGTTCTAGCCTCGCAAATCCCGTGGCCGCCTTCATTTCCACTTGGAGCGCATCAAAGAAATGACCGCATTGAGAAAACATGTCAGCATGGTGCAATGAAACACCCAAGAGAAAGTAAGCGCCCTCCGCCAACCAATCCATCCGCGTTAGCAGTACCTTCGTATCATCGCATTCTGGTCAAGCATGGGCTGATTGAAAAGACTCTGTCCATCCCAGATGCCTATAAAGTCTTTTTGAAAGTGGGGGCTGACCCAGAAGTACAGAAGCTCCGTCGCAAGGTAGAACACGGCAACAAAATGAAACACGTTCCCGCTTTGTATCTGGCCACGGCGATGGCTCTGCAAGGCATGACCAAGCAGGAGCTTGAAAGTCTGAAGTTGCGGATAAAAGAGAAGCGAGTATGAGCGCCCGAGGAATCATACGCCGGACACGCAATGGAATTTCAAGCCAGGACTGGATCGCTGGTCCCATAGCGCCAGTGACGGAGCAATACGTCGCCAAGAAGGGGGCACGCTAATGCGCATCGCAATCCACGGAAGGGTCTCCACAAAGGACAAGGGCCAAGAAGTGTTTCGGAGTCTTTCGCGTTCCTCGATCTTGAGAAATGGACGCTCACTTTATTGAAGTGAGAGAAACCAAAATCGAATTGAGATCCTATTGAACTTGTTCGTTTTCTGGTGGCAGTTCTGGTGGCACTTGGATTGGCGATTTGAGGCGAAATGTGGCGCAACCGTGCGCCCAGCGAATCTCACATCTCATTGAAATGACGTGCCTTGACAAATTCAGGCGGCTACTGGCGTAACCGCAAAAATGGCTTAAAAGGCCGCTGCTCTACCACTGAGCTACGCCCCTAAAGTGGTTTCAACATCTTACATTGAAAAGATACACCGCGCATCCCGCAGGCCAGAGCGTGGAGTTCACCAAAATGTGATTACGCGTGCCAGGCACTGCGACAATGCGCTCGATGACGGCAACGAAAAGCAAATGGAACAGGGCTCCGAGCCACAACAGCCCTTGTGGCGGGACTCCTGTAGCCGACAGCTGACAGCTGATTTGGCAGGCTGTCTGCGCCCTGGCAGACCCCAACCGGCGCTTCGATGCAAAGCATCGGTTTTTTTTCTTGACAATGAGACGCAATTCCATAATATGGCACGCGTGCCACAATCTAAGACGAGCGATTCCCCATACAAGGTCCAGGTTCTCGATCGCGCTTTGGCGGCCCTGGCGATCTTGGCCAACAGCTCGAGCGATTGCAGCCTCGCGGAACTCTGCCCCGCCCTCAAGCTCCACAAGAGCACCGTGCACCGACTGATGATGGTGCTGGAGCAGCACCGGCTGGTGGTCAAGAATCCGGAAACGGGGCGCTACCGTTTAGGGCTGCGACTCTACGAATTGGGATCTCGAGCCATCGAAGGTCTCGACCTCCGCGGACGCGCACGGCCTTATCTGGACCGCCTGCAAGACGAATTTGGCGAGACCGTATTCTTTTGTATTCTCGACGAGGGACAAGTTTTTTACGTGGAAAAAGTCGAGTCGCAGCGTAGCGTGCGCACGGCATGCACAGTGGGAAGCCGCGCTCCAGCGTATTGCACCGCGGTCGGCAAGGCCATGCTTGCGGAACTCCCGGATGCGGAGGTGAGCAAGATCGTACGGCGCTGGGGTTTGAAGGCGGTCACGCCAAACACAATCACCACGGCGAGTGCGCTGAAAACGGAGTTAAAGACGGTGCGGGCGCGGGGCTATGCCATTGATGATGAAGAAAAAGAGGAAGGCCTGCGGTGCATCGGAGCAGCAGTGCGTTCGCATTCCGGAAAGCTGGCTGCGGCCATGAGCGTTTCCGGGCCAGCGTTCCGGATGACTAAAGAGCGGGTCCCGGAGATTGGCCGCGCGCTGATGGAAGCAGCGGGCAAGCTTTCGGCCGAATTGGGATATCAGGCGGCACCAGCGGAGTTGATGCACAGCGCAGCGAATTAAGCGGGGGTGAAAGAGCCGGCGCAAGCCGGTTTTTTTGTGGCCTGTTTTGGAAGTGGGATGAAGTCTCATAATGTGGTACGGCACGCTCCGGCGAGGCGGAGCGGCTGGACGGAACACGCGCAGAGGTGCACTGCGCACGGATAGGAGATACCGATGCGGGGAAAATTCGGAGTGGGAGTAGTTTTCTGCCTGGTAGCTGTGCTGCTTCCCAACATCTTGAGGGCGCAACTCACCACGACCACGATCTATGGCCGAGTGACCGATGCAAATGGCGGCACGATCGGCGGCGCTCAAGTGACGGTAACGAACACCGACACAAACCTCTCGCGAACGGCGCAAACGAGCGGCGAAGGCGAGTTCAGCATCGAATTCCTTCCGGTTGGCAACTACAAGGTGGAGATCACGGCCCAATCATTTAAGAGATTTGTGCGAGCAGGCGTCGTACTGGAAGTGAATGTGCCCGCCCGTGTAGACGCGATGCTGCAGTTGGGAGACATCAACCAGACGGTCACAGTCTCTGAGAGTGTGCCGCTAGTGAACACCACCAGCCCGGAACTCGGGCGCACCATTGAAAATCAAGAAGTCGTTAACCTGCCGCTTGTAAATCGCAACGCGTATCAATTGCTGCAGCTCACGCCAGGGGTTCAGAACAGCAGCTTTAATCCGGGCCAGCCGAATCCAGTGATAACCCTCGGATACCCGGAGCAGCGAACCTTCATTAATGGCGGCGTGGACGGCGGAGCAGGATCGGTGAGCTATTACCTCGACGGCGGAATCAACATGACCGGATTGCGGAACACAGGCAACATTCTTCCCAACCCGGACGCCATTCAGGAATACCGCGTCGAAACGAACAACTACAATGCGGAGTACGGGAAAATGTCCGCCGGGGTCATAACGGTGCTTACAAAAACCGGCACGAACAATTATCACGGCGGGCTATTCGATTATTGGCGGACCGATGCCCTGAACGCCGCTCCATGGAACTCGACAGTCGGTACTCCTCCTCTGCGGCGCCAACAATTCGGCGGGACTCTTGGAGGCCCGATCCGAAAAGACAAGACCTTCTTCTTCGGCTCTTACCAGGGCCTGCGCCAGCTCAGCAGCTTCCTATTCACCGGGGCGACGTTGCCAACCGCGGCGGAGGCGGGAGGAAATATGGCCGCCCTTCTAAAGGGCGGCTCCTTGCCGAGCCAGTACACGTGCGGTTCCACGACTGTGATCTGCCCTTCGTTGCTGGATCCCGTTGCCAAGACGCTGCTGACTTCAAGCGTTTTCCCCAATATCCCTACGGCGGGCACTGGCGCCTTCCAGGCAGTGGCCCCGAGTCCGTACAACACGGATGAGTTTCTGATTAAGGTGGATCACACTCTGACCAGCAACCAGCGCCTGAGCGGAAGTTACTTCTACACGAGCGGAAACAATCAGGTTCCTCCTCTGAATTCCACCACCGGCCAGCCCAACGGCAATGTTCCCTGGGACGTGCAACAATTTACCTGGCGGCAGCAAAATGTGAACCTAAGCGATACCTGGACGGCCAGACCCAATTTGGCGAACCAACTATGGCTCGGCTATACGCGCAACATTGCTGGACGAATAAACCTGCCAGGCACATCCCTCGGCGATCTTGGCTCCGAATTCACGGTCCAGGGACCGCATTCGCTTCCGCAGATGTCTGTGACGGGATTCTTTACGGCAGCGAGCGCCATCGCCGGGCCTGTCGCCAGTTCAAACTTCTATTCCGTGCGGGACGTGATCAACGTAACCCACGGCCGGCATTCGATTTCTTTCGGCGGCGACGAAACTCTCGATAAAGACATTCAGCAAACCTTGTTGAATAATTATGGCGTGTTTGGCTTTAATGCCACGAACATAAAGGACCCCGTGTCGGGCAAGACCGTTCCTGTTCCGGCGCTCGCGAATTTCGTGATGGGCCTGCCAACGTCTGTCTCGCAGGACGCCCCGGTGACCGGCTTCACGAACAATTGGAGCACGGGGCTATTCGCGCAAGACAATTTCCGAATCTTCCCGCACCTGACTCTCAACCTGGGTGTGCGCTGGGACATTCAGACCCCGCCCACAGATCCTCAGAATCGAGGGACCAGCTTCCAGGTGGGAGAGCAATCAACGGCGGTCCCGGCTGCTCCGCAGGGCGCCCTGTTTAATGGCGATCCGGGCGTTACGCGCGGCATCGTGCCTGTCCGGTGGCATCATGTTTCACCCAGAGTTGGGTTTGCGTGGGACCCCTTCGGCGATGGTAAGACCTCAATCCGAGCCGGTGCCGGAGTATTTTACGGCAGCGTTTCAGGCAACGAATGGAACACGGTCACCAATTTCGAGCCTTCCGCCGTGCGCTTCACGTTCACCAACGTCACTCAGCAAGTGACGGGTTCGGGCCTGACGGCCGTGCCGCAAGGCGCAACGCTCTCCTGCCCATACAATAAACTGGTGGCGAAAAATGCCTCGGGCACCCCGCTCGGTCCGACGGTGACTTGTGCCGCCGGGAGCGGAAGCGGCGTAAGCGGCACCGATCCTTTCCCGTTCGTTCCGCCACAGTTTCTCACTCCGGGAGGGCCGTTCTTCGGTTTTTCGAAGAATTTCCAATGGCCGTATAGCTATCAGTTCAATTTATCCGTCCAGCGGCAAATTACCTCGAATTTCACCGTCTCCGCCGCTTACGTGGGCAATCTGACCCACGATCTGCCCTTCGCACAAGACATCAATGCTCCTGCTACCGGCGCTCTAGCGCCCGCCTGCGCGACCAGCGCTGGTGCCAATATCGTGAATCGCCGACCGATCGACAATACGGGGGTGGCCACTTGCGCTGGCCCGGGAAGCCCGTTTGGCACTGTTCTGCTCGTACAATCCAATCAAACGGCCTCGTACAACGGCTTACAAGCAACAGCACAACTAAGGGTGACTCATGGTCTGATGCTGTACAGCTTTTACACTTTCAGCCACACCTTTGACAGCGTACAACTCGACAACAACACCACACAGGGCGGCGCGCAGGACATGACCAACCTGGGTTTGGAACGCGGCCCGGCGGATTTCGATCTCCGCCATCAGTTCGTGACGGCGCTGGTGTGGCGCTTGAACTACTACAATGGGCGCCACCTATTGGCGCGCGAAGTCGCGAATGGGTGGACAATCTCACCGATCATTAACATTCATAGCGGGTTTCCCTTTACCGTTCTCGACGGCAAAGACGCCAACCTAACCGGCAACAGTGCCGCTGAGCGAGCCGAGCTTGTGTCCGGGCAGAACCCGGTCCTGAGCTATCGCACTGCGGCGGAGTGGTTCAATACCGCCGCATTCTCGCAGAATCCCGCAGTTAACGGCATCTCCGTCAATGGAAACTCTGGGCGTAATATGCTCCGTGGGCCCACATTTAAGGACGTGGATCTCGCGATCTCCCGCGACTTTGTTTTCAAAGAGCACTTGAATCTGCAATTGCGCGCCGACGCTTACAATGTTTTCAATTTGGTGAGCTTGAGCACGCCGGCAGGTAACAGCATCACTTGCTGCTCGACGCCATCGTCGACTCCCGCGGGCACCTTCGGGAGTATTCTCACGGCAAACCCGATGCGCCAGCTTCAGCTTGGTGTTCGTCTTACATTCTGACGACGGGCCTCGTTGCCAAACGATATTTTTTGAATCACGGGCAGCGGGGAGAAGCGCTTTGATGCTCCGGCTGCCTGAGATGTCCAACCCGGAGTTGCATGCAAACTGATTTGTCTTAAGCTAGTCGGGGGAACACAGTATTTTGTTTAGAGGACAGATGAACACCATCACTGCAAGTCCGTTAGAGAAAATGGTATTTCGGAGTACGAATGCCAAGATGGGGCGCCACATCTCCGTTACGCCCCAAAACAGCACGATGCGCCATCTCGGCTACGGACGCATCAGACTCGATTCCACGACGCCGAGCATTTCATTTGCAAACGGTGATCGCGAAACCGGCCTGATTCTTCTTTCCGGCAAGGCCACGATCGGAACGGATGGAAAACAGTTCGAACTCGGGAAGTACGACGCGATTTACATTCCTAGAGACTCGCAGATCGAAGTGTCCACAAAGAGCGAAGTAGATATCGCGGAGTTTTCTTCCGATGTCGAAGGCAAATACCCGCTTCAGGTAGTGCGTTATGCAGAGACTTCCAAGGACGCGGGGCTGAAGTTCAGCGCCGGCGGGCCGGGTTCCTCGCGGCATTTGAACATGCTGATCGCAAAGAACGTCGAAGCGGGACGCCTCGTTGCGGGGTTTACGCATTCGGACCCGGGCAATTGGACGAGTTGGCCTCCGCACGAGCATGCGAAGATGCTGGAAGAAATGTACGTTTACTTTGACATGCCGGAACCCGCCTATGGCATTCAGCTGGTGTATAACAACACGGAATATCCGGAACTCGTGACTGTGGTGCGCGACGGCGACGCCGTGCTGATGCCGAGCGGGTACCACCCGAACGTTTCCGTCCCAGGCCACCGCATTGCTTTTCTTTGGGCCATGGCTGCGCATCGCGAGGTGGAGGACCGGCAATTTGGCGTCGTGAATATTCAGCCGGGGTTTCAACAGGGCGGATCTGGATTGGAAGTCGGCCGCAAATAAAAGAGTTCTGGAGACCTTCCAGATGAGTTCATCGAATTCGCCGCAAACTCCGGTATCGGCGCTTCCGACAATCGAGAATTCGGCGACCGTTGGCGCTCAAGCCAGCAATTTCCGCTGGGTCATCTGCACGCTGCTCTTCCTCGCCACGGTGATTGCCTATGTAGATCGCGGCGTCATCGGATACCTCGAAAAATACCTGGAAACCGTCATCGGCTGGAACACCATCCAGTATGGATATATTACGGGTGCGTTTCAGGTCGCGTATGCGATCGGGCTGGTGTGCGCGGGCCGGCTTACGGACCGCCTGGGTACGCGGAAAGGCTTTGCGATCGCCATTTCCATTTGGAGCATCGCTGCCATGCTGCCGGGCGCGGCGTACTCGGTTGTTACGTTTGGTGTGGCGATGTTCATCCTGGGCTTGGGCGAGGCGGCCAATTTTCCGGCCTGCATCAAGACCGTGGCCGAGTGGTTCCCGAGAAAAGAACGCGCTCTGGCGACGGGGATCTTTAATACCGGAGCGAATATCGGGAATATCGTGGTGCCGCTCGTGGTGCCATTTCTGGTTTATTCGCTTGGGTGGCGAGGGGCGTTCATCGGTACGGGCGCGCTGGGCTTTGTTTGGCTCGGTCTCTGGCTTTTGCTATATGCGAAACCGGAGGAACACGTGCGCGTATCGGCGAAAGAGCTGGCTATCATCCAGAGCGATCCACCCGAAAGAATTCAGAGCGTGCCTTGGATCAAGTTGTTTCCCAGGAAAGAAACCTGGGCCTTCTCTATCGCTAAATTTCTCACCGACCCGATCTGGTGGTTCTATCTCTTCTGGCTGCCTCGTTATTTACAGGGGACATTCCACCTCAACCTGTCACAGAGCCGAAAGCCGGTCGTGGCGGTCTATCTTGTGTCTATCGTAGGGAGTATCGGAGGGGGATGGATTTCCGCGATCCTTCTGAGGCGAGGAAGGAGTCCTAACTTTGCGCGGAAGATAGCCTTGCTGATTTGTGCAGTGGCGGTGGTCCCTGTCGTTTGGGCGCCATTTTCCAGCAATCTGTGGGTCGTCGTCGGTCTGGTGGGGCTCGCTGCCGCAGCGCATCAAGGATGGTCGGCAAATCTGTTTACGCTGCCCTCCGACACCTTCCCCAAAGCGGCGGTCGCGTCCGTCGTGGGGATCGGAGGAATGATGGGAGCAATCGGCGGTGCGCTGCTGCAAACGGCAACGGGCTATATCGTCGCCAGGGCGAACAGCTACGTCCCACTATTCGTTCTCGCTTGCTCGGTCTATCTGTTGGCCTTGCTCATCATCCAGCTGCTGGCACCAAAACTGGCGCCGGCCAAAATCGAATAGGAATGGGGAGCTTACTTTGATGGGTCTTGAAGCATTTCAGTTGAGCGGCAAGAATGCGCTGGTAACGGGCTCGCACCGAGGACTCGGCGCTGCCATTGCTGTGGCCTTCGCAAAATCCGGAGCGAATGTGGGTTGCCATGGCCGAAATCCGAAGCCTGGTCCCGCCTGCGACGAAATTCGTGCTGCCGGCCGCAAGACATTCTACCATTCCGCGGATCTGGCAAATTCCAGGGCGTGCTCCGGCCTTATCGAGAAAACGATTTCAGAATTCGGGTCCATCGATATACTGGTGAACAATGCGGGAATGATTCGAAGGGCTCCCGCCGTGGAATACCCTGCCGAATTCTGGGACGAACTGATTGCCGTGAACCTGACGGCAGTCTTCCACCTGTCGCAGCTTGCCGGGCGGCACATGCTCGAAAAAGGCACGGGAGGAAAGATTTTGAATATCGCTTCCCTGCTCTCCTTTCAAGGCGGAATCCTGGTCCCGGCATACGCAGCGGCCAAGGGCGGCGTGGCGCAACTGACGAAAGCACTGGCAAACGAATGGGCCGCCAAAGGAATCAACGTGAACGCGATCGCGCCCGGATATATGGCGACGGACAACACCACCGCTTTGCGAGATGATCCGGTCCGCAGCCGCCAGATTTTAGAACGAATTCCTGCGGGACGGTGGGGCGCGCCCGGTGATATTGCAGGTGCCGCAATTTTTCTTTGCTCAGCCGCCAGTGATTACGTGCACGGTCACGTTCTTGCCGTGGACGGAGGCTGGCTGGGGCGCTGAGGAAACTAAGCGTGTGGGCATCACGGAAAAAGTTGTATCGCATTGCGTAAATGAAAAAGCCTGAGCACATTGGAGAATGAAGATGGGCACGCAGACAAAAACGTTTCCCGAGTTGGTGGTGGTAGCGCACAGGGATGGCAGGGAGTCCGTGCCGGAAAAGGGATTGAAGCGCCGCGTGCTGGCCTACAACGACAAACTGTTTCTTGCGGAACATGAGATGGCGAAAGGCTGGGTTGGGACGGTGCACAGCCACCCGCACGAGCAAGTCGTGTACGTCGTCCATGGACACCTTCAGCTGACCTGCCAAGGCAAAACCGTCGACGTTCGAACGGGCGACAGCTTTGTCGTGCGCGGCGGCTTGGAGCATGGCGCATCCGCCGTCGAAGACTCCTTGGTGATCGATGTGTTCACCCCGTGCCGGGAGGACTATATCTCTTGAACCAGCTTCCGGGAGTCTTCGGTTTCATTTTTCACTCCGGCCAAAGATCAATGTGCACCGCTTCTTTTCGGATGCTGTGGCTCATCCCGACCCTTTTCATAGGTTCGGCTTGCGGGGCGCAGCAGATCAGGAATATTAAGGCGGCCGTCACTAATCCGAGTTCGAGCGTTCGGAGTGCCGCGAACATCGTCATTCCGATCGCGGAAATCCGCAAAGTCGCATCTGACTTCAAACCTGGTGCGATGATCGTGACGGTAAGCAACGCAAGCACCGTGGAAGAGGACGCCTCTGTTCTGCAGACGGAAGAGCTGCCCTCCCAAGTAGACGATTTGGACGGCGACGGAAAGGCTGACGAGCTGGCATTTCAACTCGACCTTGCACCAAAACAAACTCGCATTGTGACCATCTCGTACGGCGAGGGGGCGCGCATCTGGCGCTTGCGTGGCGATTACAAGCAAAGAACCGCGGCGCTCTTCAGCCGCAAGATCGAAGGTCTCGGCTGGGAATCGGAGCGCGTCGCGTTTCGTATCTATTTTGATCCCCGAAACGCCATCGATATCTACGGTAAACGGCGTCCGACCTTGCAACTATCCATGTATGCATCGCCCGATTACGCCTACCACGAGGAATCGCCGGAGGGGCGCGACATGTTCAAGGTGGGCGACTCCATCGGAATCGGCGCTGTCGCCGCCATAGCTGACGGCAGGCTGATTAAAGTGGCCGATGTAAAGGACCGCAAATGGCGCATTCTGGCGAGCGGGCCGGTGCGCTCCATCGTGGAACTGGACTACGACGGATGGAACGCCGCGGGGAAGATCATCCATCTTCAATCGCGAATCACGCAGTGGGCCGGAGAACGGGGATTCGAACACACGATTTCGGCGGACTGCGGAGACAGCTTCGAATTCGCGACTGGTCTTCCTGTCAAGCCCGGAATAACTCCGGTGAATTCTGGAAAAGATTCGCCCGCGACCTGGATCGCGAGTTGGGGAGAGCAGGTCGTAGCACCCGGCGCCACGGCGACAGAGGAGATACCGGGGCAGAATCTCGGACTCGCGGTTCTTACTCGGGCACAAGGCGCGAAAATTGGAAACGATGCCAAGAACAATCTCATGGAGTTCCATTTGAAGGGTGGCTCGGCCGGATGGTACGCGCTGGCGGCGTGGGGCGAGGAAGGTTCGAACCGCAAGATCACGTTCCGGAATGATAAGGGAACCGAAGAGCGTCAGCCTATTGTGCTGCCTTCGGATGGAATCAAGAACCGCGAACAGTTCCTGAATGCGGTTAAAGATCAAGCCGACCGTATGGCGCTCCCGCCAACGATTCGAATTCTATCAAGCGCGGCGAGCCCCGAACCCGCACCCGCCGATACTCTCATTCGGCATGAATCAAAGACTGTGGACCAGGCCGTGGGACTGTTGCGTCAAGAGATTGACCGCACGGCGACAGCTTGGGAACCCCTGCTTCGCGCTACGCCGGAGCCTGTCAGCACAAAAGCGGGGCGAGGATTTTTCACGGAAGGCGATAACAATTCCGGAGAATGGCAGACGCAGAACGGGTATTACTGGACAGGGAGTTTCTGGATCGCGGAGCTTTGGCAGATGTACGCCACGACGCATGATGAGAAATACCGCACGTGGGCGGAGCTGTGGGGCTCCAAACTGATCGGCCAGGAATCGCAGGACAATCACGACGCCGGTTTTTTGAACTATTACTCTGCGGCGCTTGGCTACGATTTGACGCAGGATAAGGCCCTGCTATCCAGCGCGATACGCGGCGCGGCGCGGCTCGAACAATTGTTCAATCCAAAATCGCAATTGATCGCGTCGTGGAGTCTCGATGGCGACGACACCATCGTCGACACGATGATGAATCTGCAATTGCTGTGGTGGGCGAGCGACCGGAGCGGCGATCCAAAATGGCGGGACATTGGCAAGAAGCACGCCCTGCGGACCGCGGAATGGTTTGTGCGCCCGGACGGATCCGTCTTTCACTCCGTGCATTACAATCCCGGGGATAACCGCCAGGAACTTCAATTGCATGGTGGCAGCAGCAAAGACACCTTGCTCAAGCTCGAAAATACCGCCGCACCGGGAGAATTGGTTTTCAGGCACACGCATCAGGGATATGGCCCGGACACGACCTGGTCGCGCGGACTTGGCTGGGCGATCTACGGTTTCTCCGTTGCATACTCTGAAACACACGAACCCGAGTTTCTTCTGACGGCACAACGAATCGCCGACTACGCGCTGGAAAACCTCCCAGGCGATTCCGTCCCGTGGTACGACTTTGACGACGAAGGCGTTCATTTCCGGAACCGAGACACTTCTGCGGCCGCCATCATTGCGGGCGGCCTTTTCCGCCTGTCCGCCTTAACCACGGACCCTGCACGCGCGAAAAACTATCGAGACACCGGCGAACGCATCGTGCAATCCCTGATCGACCGGTATTTAACACCGGTGGGTGAAAACGATCACACGCCGCCGGGAGTACTGCGCCATGGGAGCAGCGTCCGTCCCCGCGATTCGATGTTGATCTACGGCCAATATTACTTGCTGGAGGACCTGCTTTGGCTTCAGCAGCACAAACGCCCTGCGCCTTCGCCGGCGAAATGAGGCTTGCGAACGATGCACCAACCGATTTTCCGCGCGACGGACAGTGGCATCTAGAGTTCACCCAATGGGAATTTCAGGACCCCTCGCAGTGAAGCCAATCTCATTCATGCTTGTGGCTTGCTTATCTCTCAATTCGGTTGCCTTCGCGCAAACCCAGCCCGAAGCGCCGCAAATTCAAACTTCAGAACTCGACCGGCAAGTCCGGGATTTCTTCCAGAAAGAGGTCACCGCGCACGTTGTTGACATCAAGACGCTTGATACTCTTCCGGACCGCGTAGTGGGCGCATTGACGACGGGTGAATTCTCATGGGGAACCTTCATGAGAACTCTCGGGGCCTATTCCGAGTTTGCAAAGACCAGGACGATTGCCGGCCATGACGTCCCCCGAATGATCGGAAAAATGGCGCTGATCGAATGGAATCACGGCGGAAAGACCTGGGCTCAGCTGTACGCGGCAATGGCCCTGGAAAGCTTCGGGAAGGACCTGAACCACAATGCCTTATGGGAGGGAATGTCTTCCGAGGAAAGAAAAACGTATGTCGCCTTGCTCGACCCAAGCCGGTTTTATGATGCAAAGACTCACACGCTAATCCATCTCCCCGAAAACTATTTTGGCGTTGCAGCGCGCATCGCGGCCATTGACTACGAACTGGGCCTCAACAAAGATCGCGCCTCTCTGGATGACTTGCTGAACCAGGCCGCAAGACAATTCACCAACGGAGCCCTCTTTGCCGATGATGCACTGCCAACCGGCCGTTACGACCGCTATTCGAATGAGTACGTCCGAGCGCTCTTTGATGCAGCGGAAGTCGCGGGGCGTGACGACCTCTTGAAGGCTCTCGCACCATCACTCAAGGAGCAGATGAATCTTTGGTGGGACCTGCTCTCCCCAGACGGCTACGGTTATTCCTGGGGCCGCAGCCTTGGCGCAATCAGCTACATGGACACAATGGAAATCGCCGCTTTTCTGGGTAAGCATCCTGAATTCAGGCCGGCTACTCTTCCCCAGCTCGCGTCAGCCTACTTTGCCGCATGGTCCTGGTTGCGGCGCGACTTCAGCCAGCAAACCCACTTGCTTTCCATCTTCGCGTTCGGAAGGGGCGACTACAGCTACATCACAAAGGAACGCGAATGGCAGCAGACCACAACCTTTTTCGGCAAGGTGATTGGCGCTCACCAGGAGTTCATGAAGGTTCTGGAAAAAGAAGGTGTAAGCAGCTTTCCCGCCAAATTGAATCTCGCTGACGTTGCGCGCTTCGAATATTTCCGGAACAGCCCCGGCCGCAAATTTGGAATGTGGGTGGTTCGCCAGGGAAACCTCCGTTTTGCCTTGCCGTTCGTGACCGGGCCGAAAGCCGCAACATCCGATTACGAACCTGCACCACATGGATTTCCCGGTTTCGCTGCTCCCGTCGAGAAAATATATCCCTGCCTCATTCCTTTTCTTGAACTGGAAGACGGCCGGACCATCGCTGCCGCGGACGGCGCCGATGAGATTCAGCCTGCCGCTAATGGAATGAGCGTGACTGCGCTTTGGAAGCACTGGGTGGTTGCCGGTTCGAAAGCCGGAGAAACGGTGGATCCAGATCTCCTATCGGAGGTCACCTGGTCGCTCGAAGGAAATGTCCTTCATCGGGTGGAATCGCTGACAGCCACAAAACCTCTGAAGATTCGCCGCCTCTGGCTGGCGATACCAAGCCGCAACAGCCAGCTTGCGACTGCCGAGCGCAAGGGCGCCCGAATCGATCGACTCGGTTCAAACGGAGCGACGCTGGAAGTACAAGTCCTGCATTCCGACTGGCCAATCCAGTTCTCCGCTTTCGCGACAGGTGATGATCCTTTAGGCCGCGGCGATCGCGGAGCAATTCCCTTGCATCTGATCCTCGAATCACGAAATGTCACTCTGACACCGGCGGTTCCCAGGATTTGGGAGATCATTCTGACGGTTCATTAAAGGCTGGATGGAGCGGGGCACGAAGATGATCCCGTGACGGAAGTCTCAGGTAGTTCAGATGATTGAGCCAGCTGATGGAGGACCTTAGAGCGCTGAAGAAACCGACGTTCCTGCCGCAGCAAAGACGGTCGCCATCTCCGCCTGCGCAAATGTCAGGAAGCACTCCACTACCACGGGATCAAACTGCGTGCCACTCGCTTCTTTGAGCCTCCGCACCGCTTCCTCGTGCGGCAATCCTTTGCGATATGGGCGCGACGAAACCATTGCGTCGAACGCATCAATCACACAAACAATCCGCGAAACGACGGGAATCTCCGTGTCTTTCAACCCTGCGGGATACCCCTTGCCGTCAAATGATTCGTGATGGTGGAGAATGTCGAGAGCTGCGCGTTCAAACCCGGGGAGCATGCGCAATACCGCCCAGCCGTACTCCGAGTGTTTTTTCATGAGCGCGTATTCTTCGGGATCGAGACGCCCAGGTTTTCGAAGAATCGAATCCGGAATTCCAACCTTGCCGATGTCATGCAAGAGCGCGGCAACTTCCAGGTTCTGAAGCGCTGCCTCTTCCAGCCCCAGCTCTTGCCCCACGCGCATACCCCATTCCGCCAGCCGCGTGCTATGCACCCCGGTATTGAGGTCTTTCAGGTCGAGCAGTTGGTTGAAAGCGCAGATGACTGAATTGCGGAATGCAGCAGACTGCTCTTCGAGTTGCTTAATACGAAGAGACTCCAGCGCCCCGAAAGACGGGGAACCCTCGATAGGCGCTGGAATCCCGTTATTCGACATCGCAGTTACAAGCAAACCAAGAAGCACGAGCCAGACCCAGAACCGGATGAAGAGCCAGAGCTATTTACCCAAGCGGAGACCGCCTGATAGACGTCAAGGCGGCCGTGATTGAGATCCGGCGTTAGCTTGATCGCGTGGGACAGCGCGCTGGATGCCTGGCTCTGATTTAAGGATGACGACTTTGCACTGAGCATCAGAGCGACAGTGCCGGCAGTGATTGGCGAGCTAAACGACGTGCCCGAGGCGCTCGCGTAGGTGCCGCCAGGGAAGGTGCTGATGATGTTCTCCCCAGGGGCGGCAATCCAAACATCGGTTGAGCCAAAATTCGAGAAGGATGAGCGGCTGTCCCAGTTTGTCGTAGAGGCGATGCCGGCGACGTAGTTGTTCAGCGCCGCGGGATAAACCGGGGCGCTAGTGCTTTCGTTTCCGGCTGCAGCAACAAGAACGACGCCCGCCTTACTGGCGTAGGCGGCGGCTTGGGTGAGCGCCGGAGAAGAAGAGGTGAGATCAAAGCTCATATTGACGACGTTCGCGTGGTGCTGAACGGCGTAGTAAAGAGCTGCAACGATGTTGGAAAGATAGCCAGTGCCGTTCGATGAGAACGCCTTGAGCGGAAGGATCCGGGCCTTTGGCGCTACCAAGTGGACAAGTCCAGTCGTCATCGTGCCGTGGCCAAATGCAGAGTACGGGCCACCGTCCAATACTGCGGCGGTGGACTGATCAAGAACGGCGGCAGTGGACTGCTGTACGACGACAGGACCTTGTTCCTGACTTGGGGAGTCGTCGGTGTCGTTGCCGCTTTGCAGACCTGACACGTCGAGCCATTCCGAAGCGCCCGGCTGGTTGCGCGTAAAGTCATAGCCGGGAAGGAGAACCGCCTGGAGCACGGGATGGTTCACGTCGACACCGGTGTCGATCACAGCAACGACGCCCGTACCACTGATCCGAAAACCGTTCTGGGCGTCTTGGAGCCGGATGATTTGGGCAGCGGGCTGAGCCGCATAACCGTGCCATACGACCGTGCCGTAGTAATTCACCGGGGCCGTGTCGTAAAGCCCAGAGGGAATGCCGCCGTTGAGGGAAGGCTGAGGGATAGGCATGAGACGGTCGGCCTCAATGCTCACAATCCCTAACAAGGACTCGACGAAGTTCAACGTTCCATTGATGAGATTCACAAGAATGTTGTTCGACGAGGTCACTAGAAAATTTTGGCCGACCGGGCCATCCAAGCCACCCTGAACCTGGCATTGGAGCAGATTGCAAAGATTAAGGACGGAGGACAAGCCGCCCGTGGTGCGAACGATGTAACGGTTTTGCGCCGCTGCCGGACTTGGAACCACCAGCGTAAGAACGAGTATCGCGACAACCAGGGTTATGCGTTTCATATTTGCTTGCCCCTAAGGGCTCTCCCACAAATGAATTTCTCGTTGATTGGCGCAGTTCGTTGCCCTTCTAGTTTCTATAGGGCATGCTCTCCAGGCCAATAGTACGAGTGTGTCTTCCTGACTAAACAAAAATCCCAGCGGCTTTGGTACTTCTGTACTAAGCTAGCCGCGCCCCGTAAGTGCATGAAACGATTGCCTTTCATGCCCTTCCTCCAGGCAGGCGGCCCAGCGCTTCCCGCAGCGAAATCACAATCGGTTGGCCGCCGGAGCGCGCAAACGTCATCTGTAGGTCTCCGCTGTTGTCTACCTCACCGCTAAACTCGCCAAACTGATTCGCCACCGTATGCACCACGTGTCCGCGCATATTCGAGAGCAGTATCCGCGTGTCCCGCGCAATAATCTCCGGATTGCTCAAGTCCAGCAGTTGGCCGGTAATCAAAATGCGGTTGCTCCCTGGCTTTACCTCCACCTGAACATCAATCTGATAGGGGTCCGCGCGATAGAGCATTTGTCTTGTGCTGACTCCTGCCGATCGCGCTCCTTCGAAAACTGGCTGCAGAAAACTATCGAAGAGCACCTTAATCCGGCTGTCCGCTCCCTTTCTTTGACCCGCGAGGCCAGCGCCCGCAAATGCGGCCTTGGCCAGTCTGACGGCGCCCTCGGGCGGCTGATACTTCCCTTCTGCCGCCCCCGATTCTCGAACTCTCTGCCACAACGAAACGGTTTCCATGCAGCGTTTACAGCCTTCCTTAAGGTGCTTCTCCATCAACTTCTTCTCGTCAGCCCTAACGACTTCATTCACAAAGTCGATCCACTTCTCGGTCTTAAAATGTTCCATTTCTTCCCCCCAGATTCCTTTCGTTCTCCTATGCACTCCCCAGTGCACGGGATGAGTTGACCCTCGTGGCATAAGGGGCGGCAGGAGCACAAAAAATATAGGGGATCCGGCGATTAGGTAAGTTTTGTGGAATCAGCGAGTTTGCCGACTAGGACGAAGGGGGCCCAGAAGTAGGGATGAGGGTTTTCCTGGCGCAGCTCCCGCATGGCGCGCTGCAAAGCGTCGGCCATGTTTCCGTTCGCGATGTATTCCCGGTAGAAGACTTGCATCAGTTGCGATGTGCTTCGGTCGTGTACGTCCCATAAAGACAAGAGCAGCGTTGTCGCCCCGGCACAGAACAGTCCTCGCTGCAGTCCAAGCAATTCATCGCCGGCAGCAACAAAGTTCATTCCCGTCGCGCAGCCGCTCAACGTCACCAGTTTTGCGTTCAATCGCATCTGGTAAAGGTCATACAAATTCAGGTACCCATCGCCCAGCCGGATTCCCGAAAACATCGGGTTGTCCTGGCGATACACGCCATGCGTCGCAATATGCAGCAAACCGCTCTGCGCACCTTTTCCGCGCAGCAGGGACGATGTCGCTTGCTCCCCAAGGTGCAGTGACGCCTGAGGCAGCAACGCCGCAACCTCCTTCACCTCGTCCAGGATTCCCGGCGCTCGCTCGTCCGCGATTCCCAGAATCAGCGAACCCCTGCTCGTGCTCGCGGCTTTCTCCTGGCACAACGAGAAAACCGTCGCACTAGGCGCATAGGAAACCGCATACGCATCGCAGAGATACTCCGCTCCATTTCGCAGCGCATGGAACGGCAAGAAATGCAGAGAACCGTGAGGCACCACAATAAGCTGCTTCCCCTGAAAAAACGGGCGCAGCGGTGCGATCAATTCGGCGTACAGTGACTCCAGGTGACTTTGCGTGGCTCGCAAGAGCGCCTGCTCAAATCGCTGCACGTATTCGTTTCCCATTCGAAACTTCGACAGCTGGAATCGCAGCAGTTGCAGGAAGTGGGCCACCCTCGACAGCACCGTCACCGGCAGGATTCGAATCTCCGTGCGCGTAACGACCGCGGCAACCAGCCGGTCTCCTGCTGAAAAATATTCCACCAGTGTGGCGTCCGCCGGAAGACTGGCCTGCAACCTGGTGAGCGAAAAATCCGCCGGCGCCTCCAGCGTCGCGTTTTCTCGCTCATGCGCCGGCAGCTCTCGCAACGTCCGCAACAATTCTTTCTCGTGCGATTGTGCCTTCTCCTGCAATCCTTGCAGCCGTTGCCCCGATTTCTCCTCGGGTCGAAGTTCCTCCAGCTCGATGCGGTGGTAGTACCAATTGAGTTCCTCGCGCAAATCCCTGATCCGGCGCACCAGGTCGCTCTGCCCCGCCTCTCCCAGCGGAAGGCTTTGCCCGCTCTGAAATATCATCTCGATCATGCTTCGCGATTTCGCGGCTTCCATGCACGCGAGCGCCTCTTCGGGGGAACTGTCCCTCCCGTCTCCCGCAATATACAAATCCACCAGGGCTTCGTAGACCTCCATCCGGTTTTTGATAAACGAGATTTTCAGCTCTTCGCCCTGCAAACGGCTGCGCAGCGCTTCCAGCGCTTTCCTCGCTTCCAGGTAAGCCCTATGCGCCGCAGGCCGGTCGTTTCGGGCCTGGGCGATCTGCCCTTCGAGCAAATGCGCTTGATAAGCCAGCACCGGCGTCTGAACTGCTTTCAGCCGCGCGAGTGATTTCTGCGTTTCCTGTTGCGCTTCGCCCGGGTCTCCCACTTGCAACGCAATGCGTGCGAGCAGCAAGTGCGCAAGCGCAGCTTTCCCCGAGAGCGCCGTTTGATCGAAAAATCCAGCCGCTGCCGCGCACAGCCGCCGCGCTTCAAAATGCCGTCCTTCCTGAAAAAGCAGCAATCCCTGGTACAAGTCAATCAGCCATGGCCAAACGAGATTCTTCTCCCGCCCGAACATTTCCCGCGCTTTCGCAAACCGTTCCAGCGCCTGAACCGCCTTTCCTTGCTGCCCGTAGGCCGTCGCCTCGTTCGCCAGCGTCTTCGCCGCTTCGTAGCCCATCCCCAGCTTTTCGAATCGCAGGAATCCTTCATGCGCCATGTCCCGCGCTTCTTCGCTCAGGTTCAGTTCTAGGTAAATATCGGAAAGGTCTAAATGACACAGCGCAAAGTGGTAGGCATCGCCGGTGGCCTCGCATGCGCGCCTCGCTGCATACAGCGCTTCGATCGCCTGGCTGTATTCCCCGCGCAGATAATAAAGATATGCAATGTTGTAATCTGCCTGCGCCACCAGCAGCGGCATGTCGTTCTGCTCGCAAAACGAGCGGGCCCCCTGGTACGTCGCCAGCGCACGCGGAAAATCATTCAGGCTGATCAGGCATACCGCCATGTTGCTGAGAACAACTGCGATTCCTTCCGCGTCTTTGTACGGCATCAAGGCCGTATACGCAGTCTCGTAATGCGCGATGGATTCTTCGAACCGGTCTTGGCGGTGATAAATATTTCCGACGTTGATTTCCAGCCGCGCCAGCCGCCACGGATCGTTCAGCCGCGCAAAAATCTCTCGCGCGCGCTCCGCGGCCTGAAATGCCTTGTCGTACTCACCGACCAGGATCATCGGTTGAATCGAGCTGCTCAGCGTCCGCGCCGCCTCATTCCAAATCCTCAAGGACTCGTAAAGCTCGAAGGACTGCTGGTGGTGTTCAATCGCGGCACGATAGTCGCCTGACGAATACAGAGCGTTTGCTTTGGCGCGCAGGCTAAGCGCCAGCGCATCTTTACGGCGCAGCCGCTTCGCCATGAGCACCGCCGCCTCCGCCAGGTGCAGTGCTTCCTGCGTGCTCACGCGAACTTTTTGAACAACGAGCCGCGCGAGTTGCTCGACGGTCTCAGGCCGGATCAAGCCTTTATGTTTTGTAAGAAATTTGCGTCGGGCCGTTTCCGAGGAAAGGTGCCCCAGTTCTGCGAGCACTGTCTCATTCGAACGTTTCGTGAGCGTCGCCGGCATTAGCAGTAACCCAGTTCCTCGAGTTGCCTCCGCAGCCGTTCGATGCATTTCTGCCGCGTAAATCCAATCGACCCCACCGCGAGGCCCAGCTCCTCGGCCACCTCTGTGTACGGCCGCGAAGGCGATTCGAAAAATAGCAGCGTCACCAGCCGTCGGCACTGCGGCGACAAAATCGACATCGCCTCGCGCAACAGCTGCTCTTCCTGCGTCTGCTGAACAAGGCTTTCGGCCAGCGCCGGCGTTTCCGGCTCAGGCAAATCCGGCTCCGCATCCCGGCTCACCACGCGCTGATTGAGCCGCTTCAACCGGTAGCATTCGTGATGCGCAACCTGCATGAGCCATTTTGGCAGCGCGCGTGGCTCTCGCAATTCTGGCAAGCGCACCAGCAGCTCCATACACGTCGACTGAAATACGTCCGCGGCCTCGGGCTGCGGAAGACCGTATTTTACCGGGATTGAGTAGATGAGCGCTTTGTATTTGTCAATCAGCAGCGACCAGGCTTCCTCGTTGCCTGCAAGGCATTCCTTGACGAGCCGCGTGTCATTCCACGCACACGCCGCCTTTTTCGGTGCTCTGGTCGTCACCGGGCTCATCGTGCGGCGTTCTCCGGCGAGCTCTTCCGATAAAGTTGTTCCACATTCCAGAGTACGTAAGGTTCCAAAACCGCCGGATGAAAATTGCCAACCGAATTCTTTGCTCCCACCAGGATGTCAGGACTCGCCAGAAAAATCATCGGCTGGTTCTCCGCGAGAGTCTCCTGCGCCCGGTCATACAGTTTTTTCCGCTGTTCGAACGTCCGCGCAGACATCTGCTCCTCGATGAGCCGGTCAATCTCCGCCTCCCACGGCGTGCCAGGACGCGCCTGCGCTGGATTCCACAAGTGCGTCCCGCCGCTTGACAACCGCACGTTAATATCGGAATTCGGGTCAGCATCAAAGCTCGCAATCCCCATCACGCAAGCGTCATACTCCTTGGTCTGCGTAACTCGATCCAGCAGCGACCGAAATTCCAGCGGCACCACCTGCACGCGCATTCCAATCTGCTTCAAATCATCCTGAATCAGCGCCGCCATCTTCGCGCGGTCCGCGTTGGTGGAACTCGTGAGAATGGAAAACTCCACAGGCTTTCCGTCCGAGTCCTGCAGCACCGATTCGCCATCCGCTCCGGTGCCCCAGGAAAATCCAGCCTCCTTGAGCAGGGCACGCGCCTGCTCCAGCGACCGTGCCGGATGCGCGAGCTTCCCGTTACCCCATCGCCGGTTCCCCGGCGCCACCAATCCCCAAATGGCGGCCCCGCGACCTTGATACACCAGCCTCACAATCGCTTCGCGGTCCACCGCAGCCGATACCGCCTGCCGGAACTTCACATCGCGAAACCACTTCTGTCTCCGCTGCACGTCCGGTGTCGTTTTCTCGCCAGCATCGTTCAAATTGAAAAACAGAAAGTTGTATTCGAGCCCCGGCCCCGCGTCCATCATCGCGTAGCCCTTCTGCTGCCGCGCTAACACCGAAAAATTCTCCGCGCTCACTTGGCTGATTACGTCCGTCTCGCCCGATTGAAACTTCAACACCTGGGCGTCCGCATTCGCCACGAACAAGAACACCAGCTCATCCACATACGGCAGCCGGTTCCCTTTCGCATCCGTCTTCCAATAATAAGGATTGCGCTCCAACACCAGCCGCTGCCCCGCCACATACTCCTTCAAGCGGAACGGCCCCATCCCCGCCCATTGAGTCGCCGCCGTTGCCAGCGTCCCAATCTGCCCCAGCTTGCCTTCCTGGTAAGGTCTCTCCAGCAAATGCCTCGGCAAAATCGCCAGCCCATCGAACAGCCTCTCCCCCACACCGTAAGTCTTCGCTAACTGAAAAACGACCGTTTGCGCGTCCACCTTTCGCACCACGATCGGCTTCCCGCCCACAATCAACAGATCCCGCTGCGGAGCGTGCACAGTCTCATCCAGATACACCCGAAAAGTGAAGACCACATCATCCGCTTCCAGCGGCTGGCCATCCGAAAATTTCAGCCCCTTCCGCAGCACCAGCGTGTATTCCAGCCCATCCGCGGATATCTTCCAGGATTTCGCCAGCGCAGGCTCCGTCAGTTGCGTCGCGCGGTTGATATGCACGAGATCCGCCTGCATCACGCCGATCACTTCGCGCGATCGCGCATCCGCGGCAATCAACGGGTTCAGTGTCTTCGGCTCCCCGCGCAGCGAAACCACCAGCCGCCCCCCGGAACGGCCCATTTCCCCAGGAAGCACGAGCATTTCTTCATTCGTATTTTTTTGTTGCGGACTGGCTTCGGCAGGATGGAAAGCAAGCAACAGAACAGGCAGGACCAGCATCGAGAACATCCGGCAGCACAAGGACTTTGCACCTCTGGTTTTCACGTCAGGCTCCCAAGACCCCTCCTTTCTATCTTGTACGCCGGGCCCCGCTCCTGCAATGAACTCGCTAACCCAAGGTATCCTAGAAAGAACGGCACCATTGCCAGCGCCGGCAGGTACATCCACCAATACGAAACGAGAACGCTGTATTGCTGCAGGCTCGACAGCAGGTTTCCCCAGCTTGCGACCGGCTCCGGCACGCCCAGCCCAAGAAACGATAGCGTCATCTCCGCCAGCACATATTGCGGCACCAGAATCGCCGCCTGCGTCAAAAGCACGCTGCCAGCCTCCGGCAGGATGTGACGCCGCAGCACGTAAGCATCCGTCGCCCCAAATCCTCGCGCCGCGCGTACAAAATCCCGCTCCTTGGCGCTGAGCACCACCGCGCGCACCAGCCGCGCCGGCCGCGCCCAACCCGCCGCGCCGATCACCGCCACGATCAGAAAAAAAGCCGCAAGTGGCCGCACCGCCAGTGGCAAGAATGCGCGCACGCCAAAGAGCAGGTACAACCATGGCAGCGCCAGAAAAAGCTCAGCGACGCGCATGAGCAGGTCGTCTCTCCAACCTCCGTAGTAGCCCGCCGCGGCCCCCATCGACAAGCCGAGGCTCAACGTAATTCCCGCACCCAGCAGCCCGGCTAGCAGCGACACCTGCCCACCAAACAACAAACGTGACCATTGGTCCCGGCCATAGCCGTCAGTCCCCAGCAGATAGACCCGCGAGTCCTCCGCCCCGAACAAATGCAATCGGCACGGTAGAAACCCCAACAACCGATACCCTGCCCCACTTACAAAAAACGTCAGAGGATAGCTCTGTCCCGCGTCTTCCTCATATTGATCGAACGTTCCCTCCCGCAATCGAAATGCATACACAAAAGGCCGCGCGTGGAATTGTCCTTGCCCATCCACAACGTGAAGCCGCATCGGCGGCAAGTACGGGCTCTTCCGGTCCTGCTCCGCCGGATCGTACGGCGCGAAAAATCCAGCGCATGCGACGATCGCATGCAACACCCCAAGCACCACGAGCCATCTCGCAACATTGCGCTGGATTCTCATCGCGAGCCGCTCTCTGTCCGGATGCGCGGGTCCGCCCAATATAGCAGCACGTCTGCCAGAAAATTCCCCGCCACCAGAAAAATCGTCGAGAACAGCACTCCGCCAATTACCACATACAGATCGCGAGCCAGGATCGCCTCCAGCAAAAACGGTCCAAGCCCCGGCCAGCTCATCACCACTTCAATCAGCAGCGACCCGCTCAACAGCGCCCCGATACTAAATCCCAAGAGCGAAATAAGCGGATTCGCCGCCGCTGGAAGGGCATAGCGGTAAAGAAGTGTGCGCCCTGAAATTCCGTGACCCTGTGCGGCCAATAAAAACGGAGCACCAAGAACTTCTGCCACCGCCGCGCGCACATGCCGCACAAGCAGCGGCAATGCAGAAAGCACCAGCGCCAGAATCGGCAGCACCGTGTGCAAACCCAAGTCTTGCAATTTGTGGAGAAATGAAAAGTTCTCAAAATCAACCGAAGCCATTCCCCCCGTCGGAAACCACCCCGTTCGAACAGCGAGCACCAGCAGTCCCAGCGCCAGCGCCAGATCCGGAATCACCAGAAGCGCCGCCGTGCCCCACGTAATCATGCGGTCCGGAAATCGCCCCAGTCGCTCCGCGCTCCACACCCCAAGCGGCAGCGCAATCCCCCACGCAAGCACCGTAGCCGTCACCGTCAGCAACAAGGTATTCCGCGCTCGCGCCAACAGCAGCGGCGCCACCGGACTGTTGTAGGCAAACGAAAACCCCATCTCGCCGTGAATCAGCGAATTCACCCACGACGCATACCGCTCCGGCAGCGGCCGGTCGAGTTGGTACTGCGCGCGCAGCGCCGCCACCGTCTCCGGCGCGATCTGCGGATTCAGCCGCATCTCGTCGAAGTAATTTCCCGGCGCCAGCGTCGTAAACAAAAACGCAAGAATGGACACTCCGAAGATCAGCAGGAAGGCATGCGCCAGCCGGCGTAAGAAATAACGCATCATCGCCCGATCGGCGCCATTGGCGCGCGCGCCAATCGGGGCACCGCCGCCACCAGTCGCCGCGTAATTTGCTCCCGCGGCTCCCGCAAAACTTCTTCGACCCGCCCTTGCTCCACAATTCGCCCGCCACCCATCACCACGATTTCGTCGGCAAGATGAGCCGCCATTCCCAAATCATGAGTGATGAACACGCAGGTCATCCCCAAAGCGCTTTGCAGTTCCAGCAAAACATTCGCAATTTGCGCCTGCACCGAGCAATCCAGCGCCGAAAGCGCCTCATCCAACACCAGTACCTTCGGCTCCAGCGCTAACGCCCGCGCAATCGCCAGCCTCTGCCTCTGACCTCCGCTCAACTCGCCGGGCAGTCTCTCCGCAATCTCCGCCGAAAGTCCCACGCGTTCGAGCAGCGAATAAGCCCGCTCCTTCATTTCCTCACGCGAAATTCTCCCCTGTAAAATAAGTGGTTCCGTGAGTATTCCGATCGCCTCCCATCTAGGATTCAGCGAATTGGCCGGATCTTGAAAAATCAGTTGAATCTGCGGCCGTATTTCTCTCCGCTCTTTTTCCGCGATCTTACAAATATCCTTCCCGCCAAACCAGATGCTCCCCGATGTCGCCTCCTCCAAACACGCCAAGCACAGCGCCAGCGTGCTCTTCCCCGACCCCGATTCCCCCACGACCGCCAGCGTCGTCCCCGCAAAAACCTCAAACGAAACGCCATCGAGAGCGCGCAGTTCCTCTTGCGCCCCGCCGCGATTCCGCCTCGCGTACCGCTTCACCAGATTTTCGGCTTTGATCAGCAGCTGCATCTCTCGGTGTCCACGCCAGCTTCACTTTTCGTACTTGAAACAAGAAACCGTGTGCCTTTCATTCACGCCCAAGAGCGTCGGCTCACGATCCCTGCAGACTTCCATCCGTTCGGCACACCTCGGTTCGAATGCACAACCCTTCCACGGCAAGGATGAAACCGACGCCTCGCCCGCAATGGCCGGAAGTCTTGCCTTGCGCCCATTCCCGTTCCGCTCAAGTCCTGCCGGAACACACTGAAAAAGAGCCTTCGTATACGGATGCCGCGGTTCCTTCAGCACCTCTGCCGCCGGCCCCAGCTCCACAACCCGCCCGCCATAAAGCACCAGCACGCGATCCGCAAACCCCGCCAGCAGCGCCGGATTGTGCGTAATGAAAATCATCGCGACACGCAGTTTTTCCCGCAACGTTCGAAACACTCCAAGCATTTCCATTTGCGTTGTGGGATCGAGCGAAGCCGTCGGCTCGTCCGCCAGAATTACGCTCGGCCCGCAAGCCACCGCCTGCGCGATCAACACGCGCTGCCGCTGCCCTCCACTAAGCTCGTGCGGATACGACCGCGCAATCCGCTCCGCCTCCTCAGGAAAAACCATCGCGAAGATCTGCCGCGTCTTTTCACGCAAAACACCCTTGCCCTCCGTCCCATGCGCCGCAAGCACCCGATAAACCTGCTCGCCCGCCCGCATCGTCGGATGCAACGCCAGCGACGGCTCCTGAAAAATCAGCGAAATCCGCCCCCCGCGAATTCCCCGCAACTCCTCCGGCGCAGCCTGCAAGAGATCCTTCTCCTCAAAAAGCACAACGCCTCGAGTGATCCGTCCATTCGCCGGCAGCAGCCGCACCAGCGCCGTCGCCAGTGTGCTCTTCCCTGACCCGGATTCCCCGAGCACACCGAGTATTTCCCCCGCCCCGAGATCAAAGCTCACGCCAGCCAGCGCCGCGCGCTGCTCCCCCTCGCGGCCCCGATACAGAACGTGAAGATCCCGCACTTCCAGAACGGACGCCATGCTCCAGCCTTTTTCAGGATACCTCTCTCTTCAATTCATGTTGGAGCAGTATTCCAGCCCGAACAAGAGAAACGTCGTCCCTCGCGCACCAAAGGTAATTCTTTTGCCTTAGCGCAAGAGGACCATCAAAAGCAGAGGTATGGGTAATGGGTTAGAAAATGCGCCGGTAAACAGGGAGAAATCAAAGCTACGTTCTCAAAGCAAAACCCAAATGCGGGATTGCAAGAATTCAAGTCCGTGCATTCCTGCAATCCCGCGTCTATTCCGCACGACTTCAGCCCAGATCGTTGGATCGAAAGCGGCTCGCCCGTTCTTCGTCTCGAACCTCGACGACCGCCTTACTGCGCCGCTTGTCGGCTCGCCACCGCAACATCCGCTCGCGGCGTCATCGCGACTACCAGATATTCCCGCTCCTTGCCGTCCGTTTCCGCCACGCGAAGCAGCATCTTATCCTTGTGAATCCTGAATTGCGCCGTTTCGCCAACCGGCAGCAGCACTGGGTGCTTGTCGTCCTTTGGCCGGATCCGGTACGTGATCCGCTCGGTCTGCAGCACATACTCCTGACACAACACTTGCTTGGTGTTCTTGTGCTGGCCGTCCGTACCGAAGATTTCCCCAGCCACAGTCTTCCCGTCCTTTTCCGCGTAACCACAAGACTCCGATTCCATTTGCATCAGCACGCCTTTTTCATAAGCCGGGGCGTTTTTGGCTTGAACACTCATCGTCATCGCGAAAACCACAACCGCTGCCATCGCAACTTTCATGGTCATCCTCCATTCATCTTCTTCCAACGCCTGCAACCGGCACTACAAATCGCCCTGCAATTCATGGAACAACGCGAACACACATCCCGCGCCCTCGATGAAGGCAACTTCACTGCTCACGGTATAAGGGGGAGAAAAGCGGAGAAAAATATAGACTAAAAAAATGCCCCGGTTATAGCCAGGAACACGCCGCCGCACGGCGTTATCCGGCGGGGCAACCACCCCACGGCCTGTGGCTCAACGATCAGCTTTCCCAGGAGACTGCTTCGACCCGCACACGCGGCCGTTTGCGCTTCCATTCGTAATCCTTGCGCAACATGGCCTGGTGCTTCTTCACCTGCGCTTCCAATTCGCTGAACGCCTTCTTGCAACTGGTCCGCACGCTGGCCCCCGTTCCCGTGGCATGCAGCGTCCCCGCAGGCAGCGACAAGTTCAGCGTGCAGCAACTCTCCTCCGTCCGCTGGTTCTTGGAGAGTGACACGTGCAATTGCACCAGGTCCGGCGAATAACTTTGCAGCAGCTTTCCCAGCTTGCTCAAATGACGCTCAACTTCGGTTTCCACCGCTTTGTGCGCCTCGACGTGTTTGTAACTGATCGAGAGTTTCATGTTTGCACCTGTAGGGTAACTTGCAGAAGACGGGCGGGACGCGCAACCGAATTTCGCAGCACATCGCAAAAATCATAACAGCCGAATTCGTTCCCAGCAACCGCCATTAACCGCGTGGCATCGAGTCCGTTCGAATCCCGCCGCCGGAATCGCACCCCAGGAGGATCAATCTTCTCCGGCAAACTCTTGGCCCATTCATGTGCACTACTTCCCGGTGCTCGTCACTGGGGCACACCCCTAGCCGGTCGCAAACTCTGCCTTGAAAATTATTGTTCGCGGAGCAGAATTGCCGGGTCGGCGTGCAGCACGCGCCGCACAGGACCGGCGACCGAGAGTGTTCCCGTAAGCAGCAACGTGAATGCAACCGCAGCAAGCACAATCGGATCCTGTGCCGTGGCCTGGTAGACAATCGCCGAAAGCAGCCGGCTCGCGGCCACGCCAAGCAGCAGGCCGACAACCGAGCCGCTGGCAAGCAGGAGCAGCATCCGGCCAAGCGCTGCCGAGAGAATCTCCTTCGCCTGCGCACCGAGCGCAACACGAATGCTCAACTCGCGCAGCCGCTTGCTCACCGTATACGAGGCGAGGCCGAAGGTGCCCGCGATCGACAGCAGCAGTCCAAACGCCCCAAAAAGGCCGAGGGCCACGGTAGCCACCTGGATTGGAAAGAAGCTCAGTGCAAGCTGGGTGTTCCAGGGGCCCAAATCCCGAATGGGAACGGCGACGTCCAGATCACGGATCACTCCGCGAATGGCCGCTACCATATCGGCCGTGTCACGCCGGGTCCGGACCACAAGAGCCGTGCTTGAGTTTTCGTCTTGCGAGATCGGGAAGAATGCCGCGGGTTCCCGATCTTCACTGAGCGTAAAGTATCTTCCATCTCCGACGATACCCACGATCTGGATGGACACGCCGTCATGGTTCTTAAAATAGCGTCCAACGGCCTGCTCGGTGTGGAAGAGCCGCCGGGCGAACTCCTGATTCACCATAGCAACTGCCGGAGTCTTCGGGGTGTCGGAAAAGCTTACATCACGCCCCGCAAGCAGCGGTGTTCCAGCGGCGGCCAAATATCCAGGTGAAACGTAATAACGATAGATATAGAACGCGCTGTTTGAGGGTCTGAAATCGACGCTTTGTTGCGAGAAGACAGGACCGACGGAGGTGTCGCCGGAGAGCGGCGTGGAATTCGCGTACCCTGCTGCTTCCACTCCCGGGATCTGCGAGATCCTTTCCAGTAGCTGGCGCTGGAAATGATCGGCGGAATCGCCCTTATAGCCAGCCTGGCTCAGATCGAATTGCGTAAGCAAAGCATTCTTCGGCTGGAAACCCAGATCCATGGTAAGTGCCTTGCCCAAGCCGCGCAGCGAAACAAACGCAGCCGTCACGGTAACGCAGCAGAGCGCGATCTGCGCCGCCAGCAGCACATCGCGAAGCGCCCAGCGGCGTCCTGCGTAGGATTGGCTTCCGCCGCTCTTAATCGTCTCATTTGGATCGGTCTTGAATATCTGCCGCAGGGGCATCAGCCCGAACACAACGCCGGCGACCACCGAAATAAGGAATGCCATCAGGATCAGCGATGGCTGCGGCAGTACGAAGAACTTCATGGGATACCTGGTGGGTGGATGCCAACTCGCCAGGCCGGTGAGGGCCATCCAGGAAAGACCACAGGCAAACGCGCCCCCAAGAATCGAAATCACAAATGCTTCGACCAGGAGTTGGCGAACAATGCGCCAGCGGCTCGATCCAAGCGCCATGCGGATAGCGATCTCCCGCGCGCGGTCCGCCGTGCGCGCCGCGAACAGCCCGCCAAGGTTCGCGCAGGCGGCCAGCAGCACAATCCCGGCCAGCACCATGACCCCAGCCAGAAAACCGCGTATCGGCCCGCCGATAAAGTCTCCGATCATGCCGGGACGAGCCAGCTTCAACGCCAACCCCTCTTCCTCCTTGGGGTACTGCCGGGCAATGCGGATCACAATCGCATTTAATTCGGCCTGCACCTGGGGCAGCGTGACCCCATCCTTCATGCGCACAACCGAAAACAGATTCCGGTAGCTGCGCGACTCCAGCCACTCGAACCCGTCGAGCGATGCTTGATTCGCCATCGGAACAAAAATGTCCAGCTGGGCAAACTTCTCGGTCCCGTGGAAGCCTTCCGGTGTAACCCCGACAATCGTGTAGGGACGCTTGTCAATGCGCACTGTCGTTCCAACCACGTTAGGGTCCGCGCCAAAATCACTCTGCCACGCGGACCAGGAAATCACCACAACTTCTGAGGCTCCGGGATGATCGTCATCGGCGCGCTCCAGCAGCCGGCCGAGGAACGGCTTGATGCCCACGACCTCGAAGTACTGCCCGCTCACTTCGCCCCCCCACACCGGCCGGGTGACACCCTTGGCTTCCAAACCAAAATCCTGAAACTCATAATCAGCTACGGCAGAAAACACGGTATTGCCATCGCGCACGTCGCGCATTTCCGGATTCGAAACGAAGGGCCCGCCGTCTTTTGGCTGAAGCGTCATAACCCGGTCTGCATGAGGCACATCCAGCTGCCGCAGGACCAATGCCTGCACGACCCCGAAAACGATGACATTGGCGGCGATGCCCAGAGCCAGGATCAGCACCGCGGTGAGTGTAAAGCCCGGAGAACGGACTAATTGGCGCAGGGCGAATCGCAGATCCTGGAGTATGGAATCAAGAAACGCGCCTGTCCGCGAATCGCGCACCTGCTCCTTCACTTGCTCGACTCCGCCAAGTTCGATCCGCGCGGCGCGTTGCGCTTCGTGTGCCGGCATGCCCGCGCGAATGTTTTCCTCGATCAGCAGTTCGAGGTGCGCATGAACCTCCTGGTCCAGGTCTGCCTCCACACGGCGGGATAAAAATAGATTTCTCAGGAAACTTCGCACTTTCACCGGGAGCGGCATACTCTTCACCTCTCTACGACACTTCCAAAGCTTGCGCGATCGCCCAGGAAATACGGCCCCATCGCTTCGTTTCGGCTTCCAGCTGTTTCCGCCCGGGCTTGGTCAATCGGTAGTATTTCGCGCGGCGGTTGTTTTCCGACTCTCCCCAAAAAGCGGAAATCCATCCTTCTTCTTCCATGCGATGCAGGCAGGGAAAGAGCGAACCAGGCTTAACCACAAAAGTCCCGCCCGTGATCTGCTGGATCCTGCGCGAGATTCCCAACCCATGCATCTCGCCGGCATTCAGCGATTTCAAGATCAGCAAGTCCAACGTCCCTTGCAAAAGGCTTGTCGGTTCAGGGCTCACGGCTTGCCTCCTATCGGCTCTCTATACGAATAATACCGACCTACGTATAGACTGTCAATAGGAAAAGAACCAGCCCGTGGACGGCGGGTGGCACAGCCTTAGCGGAGTGAGATGATTTCGGACAGCTTACCCTTTGCGGTTTTGCAGTCTGCAAAAGGTGGGCTCTGTTTTTCTCTTCGGTTGCGACAGGGATGAAATCCAGGCTGTCGCGCAACGGGGACCGCCTCAAGTTCTTCGGCGCGCGGCGCCGGCGGTTCCACACCCGTTACGCATTGCACCGGAGCTGATCTCCAGGCGCACTCTTGATGCACATGGCAGGGATGTGAACCACATCCTCGAGAACCCAGACCTCGTGGCCTGCGGCCAGTTTAAACCAGTAAGTGGTCTTGGCCGCGTTTTCGTCCTCGGTAACCACCATCAGCAGTCCGCCCGTATTGACGTCATACCCGATTTGCTGCACCAGGCTGAACCGCGACCATTTCCCCTGGAATTGCATCTTCACGAACTCCAGCACCGTGTGGGCTCCTACCTCGATCATGGTGTCCCTCCATTCCTTGCACACCGTCGGCCGCGAAGACAAACCCGCGCCGCCGAGGCCTCCTGAATCATATTCGTGGGCAGACCTCTCCTTAGGTGGTGTCGTTTCCGCCCCTATCGTTTCGCGAATATGGCGCCACCGGCGTCACAGAGTTTTTCGCCCGCCTTGTAGCCCTGTCACTCCCGTCTATCCCGCAAACTCACAAACCGCATCGTGAAGAACATCGGGAAGAATCGACGCAGCAAAAAGATGTTTTCGTTCCTGAATCGGAACGGCGACTGCGGCCGCGGCTACAGAAAGCTCGGAAGCCCCTGGAATCTTGACAGGCTATTCCATTGGGAGTACTGTGGCTGCACAATTACCCCAGGTCGGCCTTCTCCGGAGCAAGTCGGTTCCCACGTTCCTCAGCGGAGGTCACAAGCATGATTTCCACGGCATTCCGCACTGTCCTACTGATGATCCTACTGGTGCTGGCGGCGCAGCCGATCCGGATCTCCACTGCGCAGGAAGCGCAAGAGAAGCCCGGCGAGACGCCCTACTACTCGGTGGTTACGGAAGGCATGATTGCGAGCCCTGTGTTTCCTTATCAATTTCAATCTGCCAAGCTGCGTCTGGATGTGCGTAACCTCATCATGGGCCGCTCCAAAGCCAGCGATGTGCCGACACCCAGCGACATTCTTATGGAGCTTCGCGGGGGCGCGGTGACTACCACAATCAACGGTCAGGCCCAGGAACGCGTCCAGGGAGACTTCTGGACGGTGGAAAAGGGTAGCAAGCTGGCCATCGAAAATCAGGGAGAGGTGGCGGTCATCCGCGCGGTTTACGTTTATCCCGGGTCAAAGTAAGGACGGAGGCTTACGAAAATGTCTAGCATCCGAGAACTTCGCGGCTTGAGCCTTGCGGCAGGTTTTTTGTTGCTGGCGGGCTGCCGGCACGACAATTGGATGATGTACGGACATGATTCCTCGCACAGCGCGCAGCAGCCGCACGAGAAAACGCTCGATGTTGCGGCGGCCGGAACGCTGAATTTCACCAGCACAGGCTGGGTGTTTCAGTCCGGAGGCTCTTTCGTTGCTTCGCCCACGGTTTACGACGACACCGTATATATCGGTGACGGCGTCACTGGGATTTTCTACGCGGTGCATGCGCGAGGCCCGAACCAAGGGAAAGTCCGCTGGCGGTATCCGCCGGCCGTTGCGCCGACTCCCGCGGACGCCTGCGGCACGACCACCGCTCCGTTGCTGCTCAGTGTGGGCAGCGGCAATCCATCAGGTCCCGGCATTGCCTCGAGCGCTGCGATCAGCGACGACGTGGCCGGGCACACCGCGGTCATCTTTGGCGCGCCGGATCCCACCTCCAATGGTGGCGACGGACGCTTGTGGGCGCTGGATGCGCAGACCGGCCAGTGTATTTGGAAATCGGAGGTGATCGCCCCGACGAGCGGTAGCTCCAAGATTGGGTATTCCTCTCCGGTCATCGCGCATGACCATGCGTACCTCGGAGTGTCGGCCCGAGTGCCGGATGCTCCCATCACCGTCGGTCAGTTATTCGCAGTCAAGCTTTCCGATGGCAAAAAAGATCCCGCGATTCCCTTTTCGGCCACCAACGGGCCGGCTGGTGGAGGCATCTGGAGCTCTCCGGCAATCACGCCTGGAGGCAACCTTTTGGTCACCACAGGGAACAGCTGTTTCAACAGCGACCCGGATTGCTCTCCGAACGTCCCCTCGCAGGATTACACAATGAGCATGGCCAAACTGGACTGGCACAACAACCAGATCCTGTGGCAACTGCAGCCGGTGGCCATTCAGCATGATCATGATCCAGACTATGCGGCGTCGCCGATGGTCGCAAAGACGCACTGCGGAACCTTGGCCATCGGGGTGCAAAAGGATGGCTACGTGCACGCGGTGCACGTGCGGTCCGGCGGATTCCATTCCAATCCGCTGTGCTCTTATGCAGGTCACAACCTGGTCTGCCCGCACTGGTCGTTTCCTCCCGCGCCAAGCCTGCCTTTTGAGGATGACAGCCATGGAGATACGCGGTTCATCAGGCCCGGCGCCGTGGACCATGGGCGCGTCTACATTACCGGCGGCGGGTACAACCTGACCGCGATCGCCCCATATGGAGGCGCAATCATTCTCAATCGCCTTTACTCGCTCAATGCTTGCGGCGAAGACGACGACCGGGTCCGGTGGATCTACGACGTGAATGGCGCCGGCGCCGGGGCCCCCAGCGTAGCCAATGGTCTCATCTATGTGGGTGCAGACACGGAATTCGACACTTCGGCGACACCGCACGACTTCGATGTGCTTGCCGACACCGAGGTCGTCAAGGCAACTAAGTTTGTTTGCTCTTATCCGCAAGGACCGCCGGCCCCGATTCCACCCGGGCCGGTATGTTCCGCCGGGTTCAAGACGGTTCCCGTGCCGGAGCGGGTCGGTCATTTGACGTTGACTGGGGCTATCCCGGGTCATCCGGCCATTGCGGAAGGCCGAGTCTTCGTCGCGACAACGGCAGGGTATCTGTATGGGCTCGCTCCATGAACGATCCTTCCTTCAAGAACGGGAGGTGCCAGTCATGAAGTCTTCGCGAACGGTGCAAAGTGTACTGTTGCTGTTTGGGAGCGCCCTTCTCTTGTTTGCGGGTTGCGCGAGAACGGAAGTCGATGAGGAAGCCCCGCCAGAGCCCGTGCGCCACGCGCAGAAGCTTCGTCCACCGCTAGAATACCGCGCTGTCGAGGGAACGCAGGGCGCACTTCGCCAGGCCGTGCTGTACTCTCAAAAAGTACCGGCCCTGTCCACAGATCTTGAGGTTCGCAGCATGCTTGTGTTGGCTCGCGAATCGGTGCTGCCAACAGATCGGGAGACCCTCGTTGAAGTTCGCGCCGGAGAGGTATGGACCGTTAGTGGCGCTGAGCGAAAGGCGCATCCCACCGGCGATATTTGGTTAGTCGGCAAAGGCTCCCACATGACGCTGAAAGCCAAGGGTGAGATGGCTGTTGTGCGTGCCATCTCCCTTGCCGCGAAACCCGGTCGATAAACGCCAAAACCAACTCCGCAGCTCCACGATGAAGTGAAAGGGCCGGCGGGCAAGTGGCGCTTCGGCTCGCCCACAGTGGAGTCAATGGGTTCACCCCCCGTTCGTCAATCGCCTCACGCCCCGCTCTGTCTCTTCATGGTTGTGCGCAACTCCAAATTGCGCATCAGCCGGTGCAGGTAATTCGCATGCACCCCCAGAAGCTTCGCCGCCTCCGTGATGTTTCCACCCGCCTGCTCGAGTGCCCCCAGAATAAGTTGCTTCTTCAGGCTGCGAATCGCTTCGTGGTATTTGGCCGGCGCGCTCCCTCCGCATTTCGCGCTTTCCAGCACGGTCTCCGGCAGATCCTCCGCCAGGATCGTGTCGCTGGACCCCACCACCACGGCGCGCTCCATCGCATTTTCCAGTTCGCGCACGTTTCCCGGCCAATCGTATTGCATCAAGCAGTCCAGCGCTTCCTCGGAAATCCCCTTCATGTTTCGACTGCAATGCTTCGCGTGCAGCGCCGAAAAGTGCCGCGCCAACGCCGGGATGTCTTCGGGATGTTCGCGCAAGCTGGGAAGCGTAATGGAAATTACATTGAGCCGATGGAACAGGTCCGCTCGAAATTGTCCCTCGCGCACCGCCTTTTGTAAATCTTTGTTCGTCGCGGCCACGAATCTCACGTTGATTTTGATCGCCCGCGTTCCGCCCACGCGCACAAACTCCCGTTCTTGCAGAACTCGCAGCAGCTTCGCCTGCAGGATCGGCGAAAGCTCTGCGATCTCGTCCAGAACAATCGTGCCCCCCTCGGCGACTTCGAGAAATCCCTTTTTCTGGCTGATCGCGCTCGTGAACGCCCCTTTCTCATGGCCAAACAATTCGCTTTCGAGCAGCGTCTCCGTCAGCGCCGCGCAGTTCAGCGCCACGAACGGCTGGTTTTTTCTCGCGCTGTTCTTGTGGATCGCGCGCGCAGCCAGTTCCTTGCCCGTGCCGCTCTCCCCGCAAATCAATACCGTCGAATCGCTGGGCGCCACACGCTCGATGAATTGATACACCTCGCGCATCCGCGCGCTGCCTCCCACCATGTCGTGAGTGAGGCTGACTTCTGCGAGCAGCCTCTGATTCTCGCTTCCGAGCCGCTCAAACTGCCGAGCATTGTCGATCCCAATCACTCCCAACCCGGCAATCGCTGTGAGCAACTCGAAATCCCCCTCGGTGAGCGCGGTCGCCGAACTGCTGGATTCCAGATAAATGATTCCGATGGGCCTCTCTTTGGAAATCATCGGCACGCAAAGAAGCGTACGACCCAGCTGGTTCTCGCCTCCCTCGGCCGGCTTCGCGGATTTCTGAACCTCAGTGCCGATGTCCAGCAGCGGAACTCCTTCTTCGATGACTCGCCGGACAACTCCCTGGATGACATGGACAGGCTGATGCGCTCCGGACATCCGGTCCCACGCCGCTTGAGACCGCACTTCGTTGGAATCCTCCTCCAACAGCAGAATGACGCCTCGCTCCGCGGGAATGATGTCAAAGATCATTCCCAGCAATTGCCAAGGCAGAGATTCCTCGTCACGCAGCGAACCAATGGCCCTGCTGATTTGCAGCAGGACGCTGAGGTTGCGCGCCATTCGTGCTGCTCCAGGCAGCGCCGCCAGCGATTCCGGCGGCAGGCTGGGAAGTTCGTCCCGGTGCACTTCCTTCGTTCTTACGGTGGCTGTCTCTCCTTCATCCATCTCCACCGGACTGCTCGCCGCGCTTTCGCCCGTATCCGCCTCGAAGAGAAACACAGAACTTCCCACCGCCACTTCGTCGCCCGATTTCAGTTCCCGTTCCCTCACCGGAATGCCATTCACAAACGTACCCGATTGGCTGTCCAAATCCAGCACAACAACGCGCCCCTCCACCAATCCAATCCTGCAGTGGTGGGCGGAAACTTCAGGGTCTTCGAGACGGATGGCGTTGTCCCCGTCCCGGCCGATGCGGACTTCTGCGCCGAGTGCGAATTCCGATTTTCGCAACGGCCCGCTCATCGCCAGAAGTTTTGTTGCCATCATTCGGCCTTCGCTTTGGGACCTTCCACCAACAGGCAAGCCCTGTGCGAGGCCGTCAGTTTAGCTCTACCGGCCCGCTATCGCTACCTTGGCCAAAAAGTCCTATCCAAATGGATAGAGCGGCTATCCGAACGGCTAGAGCCTCACTTCGCGGCAAAACGGCTCCTTAGGCTCCCCCCTGACGAACATAACTCTTTCTTTTTTAGCAGCTTGCCATGCATCGGGCCCGATCGTAGTGCTGACAAACCTCGCCCGGCTTCCTCACGCCGGGCTACTCTCAGGCCTCCTGCTAGCTTCCCGGATAGTGGTTTCTATTCGCCAGTCGTATCACCAAGCGCAATCCCCATTCCTCCGCGCGCGCAACCGCTGTATTCACAACGAGATATCGATTTTTCTCTCGCCACGTGCATCCTTGGTTCGTTTGGCATTTCGCCTGCCTATATCAGAAGCGTCGGTGGCTCACAAAAAAAATGGATCGAGGTGGCGAATGAGATTTCAAAATATAATTCGGACGCACGCGATGGTTATCGGCTTTGCGGCAGCTATGCTGTTAGCGGGTACTGCTTCGGCCCAGGAAATTGACAACCCCAGTTGGGATGGGGGCCCAAACACGATCTCGCTTGCGCCGCCCGCTCCGGCTCCGGCAGTCAACGATTTGGGCTCCGCTGTGGCGAGTTCCCCGGCCATCACTTCCGACGCTGGGATCGCCAAGTCGCTCGCAACGCAAGAGACCGTCATTTCTCAGCCGACTCCGGTCCAAAGCTGGGTGGTTGCTTCCTTGCTAATTTGTTTCGCTCTGGCCGCTCTGTATATGCAGGCAGAAACCAAGCGCCGCAAGCGCAACCGTGACGCCCGCCAAGGTGGTCCGCTCGACACCAAGGCCACGATGTCGTAAGCCACCACTGAGCGCAGTGATAAAAGCCCCGGGAGCTTGGCCTCCAGCCATCCCGGGGCTTCCGTGTTTTCGCCGAATCCAGGCTCCTGCCCGCAGTCCGCTCCCCGGAAACCGCAAATGCGAAACCCTTTCCAGTGCAAGAGGTTCGTCGGAGCCTTGCCAAAATCAACGGGTATTAGTGCGAACCTGCCGCGCGCCCCGCGCCGCGGGTTGAAGATAGTGCGTGCCCTTCGACTGCCTCCGGAGTCACCGGCTGGTTTATCACCGTAACGCCTGAGGACGCCCATGCCAGCCGCCCGTCGCTGTTCGCAACTTCTTTAACAATTTTCGTGAACAGCTGATCTTTCATCGCGGTTCGTTTCGCGTAGTCGACCACATAACTGACGCTGAATCCCAACGATCCGGCTTCCACCACTAGCGCGACGTTGGGTTCCAGCGGAGGGTTCTGGCTCCGATAGTTGTCACTTACTTCCTTCCAGGAGATCCGCGCCTCAACCAGGTAGTCGCCAATGGTCTCGGTGGTGATGCGCAAAAGCATCTCCCTGGCGAACTCACAATCGCTGCTGGTTGTAAATACCACTTTAATCTCGTCCCAGATGAACCGGAATCCTTGGGAGTAATTGAAAACGGACCCTTTCAGAACGGTGCTGTTGGGGATGCGCGCGATGCGCCCGTTGTAGAGATCCCTGCCGACCCAGTTTCCTGTTTCCATCAACGTCGTTCGCAGGAGCCCGATGTCGATCACATCCCCTCGCGTATCGCCGATCTGAACTCGATCTCCCACGGCGTACAGCTTTGAAAAACCGATGGAGAATGCCCCGGCAATACTGGCTAGAACATCTTGGAGAGCCACTGCCACGCCCGCGCCAGCGACGCCCAGCACAAGACTCAGGCGGCCCAACCGATCCTCAAAAAGGATAGCGAGGAAAAGGAGAATCGAAAAGTATCCGGAAAAAACGACAAACTTGCGGACCTTATACCGCGCGTCGGCCCGGCCAAAGCGCCGCGGCAGAGTTTGTTCGAGGACGCGGAACGCCCCATGAATTGCCAGGATGCCGATGACAGCCGCAATACATTGGCCGAGAAGGGAAAGCGTACCAGCCTGTCTTAAGAGATCTTTCATCCAGCCACCGCCAGTCCCTGATTGCCGTCCCCGCGCGAAGGTAGACTACCGGACCTCTCATCCACGTTCAAGTGGACGAACCTGAAACGGAACAGAGCATCGGCGGAACGCAATCGCGCTCCCCGATTGCGCGCAGAATCGGACCTGTCCGCCAAACTCCTTAAGGGATATCCTGTTCGAAATCAGTTCCTTGTGCCAGCCACTGGTGCGGAACTGTGGCAATTTTCTCAGTGAGGTTTTTGTACGGCGTCTACGTCGATATCGCCCTTGCCTTTGGAGAATACCGGGTTGTCGATCGTTCCGCCGATTCGAAAGGGAAACTGCAACTTCCCGTCCTTGAGTGACGCTCCAGACAACCGGGCGACGGTGTTGGTGAAGAAGCTCTCTTTGGTTGTAATTTCCGCCAACCCGCGATAGTTCAACTCGTCAGAGCCCGAGACGCTGACGCTGCCCGAGCCATCCACATCCACGCCGTAGCCGTCAATATCGATAACGCGACTCGAAATCCGCTGATTGTCCAGTTCCAGGTCGGTGGTGATCACATTAAATGCGGAAGGATCATTCTTGGCCGGGCCGAGATCATTGAAATGCGCCAGCTTCATCAAGTTCGCGTTGAGCTTCAGGCTCGGCACCTGGCCGTTGCGCACGGTCACATGTCCGGCTCCGTGGATTCCCGCGAGCGGACGGAGCGTGTGCTCGATTTCTCCCGCTAATTTTACGTCTCCTTCCATCTTGCCGGTCATCTTTCCGCCGCCGCTGGGGAAGGCTGCGAGAAGCTGGGCTACATTGATGTCCTTCAGCCGCACATCGGTCTTGAATTTCACGTTCTTGCCCAACAAGTCGAAGGTGAGGTCACCTGCAGCAGTCCCGCCATAAACTTGCGCTTTAACCTCCGTGAAATAAACGTGCCTGGCTTCCAGCCGCAATTTCGATTCCAGATTTTTTGCCTCGACCGAGCCGAAGTGCAGGAGACCCGCCTTCACCGTGCCCTGGCCGTCCGTTGAAGAAGACGAGGGATTGATAATTCCCATCAGGTTCACTTGTTCCAGGTCGCAGAAAACCTCATGGGCTTCGAAAAAGACGGGGCCCGCCGCGTCCGATGGCAAAAGATTCGACGCGATCAATTGCCCACGCTCAATTTGCACCCTCGAAATTACTCCGAGCGGAAAAGTATTCTGAGAAGCCTGCGCTTGTGGATTTTCGAAATTCCACGGGCCGTCGGGATCCGAAGTCATATTCAGGATCGGATCCTTCAGTACGAGGGACTTGATGACCACCTGGCGGTGCAAGAGCGCACCAAGGCTAAGTTCAGCATCGATCCGCGCCACCTGGACGACATAACCGCGCGGAAATATCGGAGGGTTCTTCACGCCGAAATTATCAATGTGAATGGAGAGTGGAAAAAAGGTGAGCGTCAATCGCCCGATTTCGACCTGTTTTCCAGTTTTCTCCTGAAGAAAGGAGATCACCTGGGGCCTGTAACGATCCACCCGAACCAGTGCGGGTCCAACAAAAATAAGCGCGAGCAAAAGTAAAGCGGCGATTCCAATGACGATAAGACCGGTTTTGTGCCGGATGGCCATAGCGAGCTCCAGGAGTACAACTGTTTTGGGCGTGACGAGAAGGGCTCTAAACGGCTCTCCGTTCCCATCCCCTTCCGATCGAGTGCTTTCAGCCGTTCTTGCGGAATGAGGACTAGCCCTTAGGAAAGGCATCCATCCAGAAATCTCTGGTAACGTTTATTGCGTGTCCTCAACGCCTCCCCAGGCCATGGATATCCGGCTGAAGAGGAAGAACTGGCCAACACACGAGCCACTTTCCGCCAAACCATTCTAGACGCTGCAAGGAAGCGCGTCTGTGCTCTTCTAGACAGCTTCGCAGTTTGGTTAGGAGGAAGCAATTCCACTGGATGTCTGGTCGTGGGGCTGGCACTGACTTGCGGGATTCACGCCGACGTGCCCGGTTGCCACCGAAAAAGCACGCCAGGCCGGACAGACTGCCGAACGTGTCCCAAGCCCCGTTCCTGTGGAACCGAACATGGCGACGCGCATCCAACCGTCGAGGAGTTCACATGCGATCAGACATTGTGCCAGGGTCTATCTTCCCGGACTATGAGCTTTCCGATCACACCGCGAAACACCGGAAGCTCTCCGAACTGCAGGGACCACACCCCATGGTTCTCGTTCTCAGCCGCGGAGGTTTCTGCCCCAAGGACCGCCGCCAGGCTGAATTGCTGGTTCAGCTCCATCGTGAACTCGAGGTCGCCTATTGCCGGCTGGTTACCGTTAGCACCGACAATATCACCGAGACGAACGAATATCGCACCGGCGTCGGCGCACATTGGCCGTTCCTCTCCGACCCGGGACGCATGGTCCAGAAAGATCTGGACATCGCCGAATACACGGATCCTCTCCACAATCCCATGATTCCCCACGTGATTGTCCTCGAGCCCGGCCTTGTCATTTATAAGATCTACAACGGGTACTGGTTCTTCGGCCGGCCCACCATGGAAGACCTCCGCCAGGACCTGCGGGCCGTTACCAAAAAATGCCGGCCGGACTGGGACATCACCACGCCCGAACTGAAAGCGGCGTGGCAGCAAGGCCGCAAGGAGCGCTTCTATCCCTACGGCAAATCGTACGCCCAGACTCTCGGTGAACAGGATTAAGAGCGCCAGGCGCGTGCAGTTTTGACGCTCGGATGCGTGCACGCCCGAGGCGTCGCTTGGCGGATTGCACAGCTCTTATTGCGCCGGGAAGGGAAAGATACGCTTGGCCGAGTCGGGTGAGCGCTCCGTCTGCACCCAGGCAGCACGCCAACCGGCCCATGATCCGCAATTTTCCTGCTGTCGCGCGTTGACACTCTCATTCCCTTCCCTCTACCCTGCTCTCAGCGCGCTTCGCGCGGTTCACTTCATGCCCCCACGCAAACCGCACTCTTCACTGCAAACCAGCCCGCAAAAATCTCCTCGGGATTCCGCATCCGCCGCCACGCTACGGGTCGGCCCGGCAGGTTGGTCTTATCCGGACTGGACCGGTACCGTATATCCTTCCCGCCGCCCCAAAGGATTCCACGAGGCCGAGTATCTTTCCGGATTCTTCGATGCCATCGAGATCAACACTTCTTTCTACCATCCGCTGCGTCCCGATCACGCCGCCAGCTGGCTCGACCGCGTTTCCGCCAATCCTCGATTTCTCTTCACCGCCAAACTCTGGCAGAAATTCACGCACGACCCCAGCGCCACCGGCGACGACGAACGCGCGGTCCGTGCCGGCTTCGACATCCTTCGCGCCGCCAACAAACTCGGCGCCGTCCTCCTCCAATTTCCTTTCTCGTTCCATCGCACCAAGGAAACCACCGCCTATCTCTCCGCCGTGCTCAAGCGCTTCTCCGATTACCCTCTCGTCGTCGAAGTCCGCCACGCCTCCTGGAATTCCCCCGAGACCCTCACTCTCCTCCGCGAACACAATGCCGGCTTCTGCAACATCGATCAGCCTGTCATTGGCCGCTCTCTGGCGCCCTCCGCGCAAACCACCTCGCCGGTCGGCTATATCCGCCTCCATGGCCGCCGCTACGATACCTGGTTTTCCGACAATCCCGCCGTCCCGGCCCACGAGCGCTACAATTATCTGTACTCCCCGGAAGAACTCGCTCCGTGGGTTACCCGCGTTCGCAAAGTTACCGAACAGGCCCGCAACACCTTTGTCGTCACCAACAATCACTTTCAGGGCAAGGCCGTCGTCAACGCCCTCCAGCTCATCAGCATCCTCAAAGGCTCCAAAGTCAAAGTTCCCGAGCCTCTTCGCCAACACTATCCCCAACTCGATTCCATCGCCGACACGCCGCCTGCTGCCCCGACGCTCTTCCCTCTTGGGAATTCATCCTCCGGAGAGGAATAGCGTTCTCAATCAAGTTGTCGCTTTTTACTTCGGAAGGAGGCTGCCGTTTCTGCAGGGCGTTTGCATCATCCGCTTACTTGCGGCGCTTGTGCTGTCGCAACGCGGCCTTGTGCTTCGCTCGAACGCGTTTCTCTTTGGCGATGGAATGCGGATTGACCAGCCACTGGGCCTTGCCCGGCCGTCCCGCGGTCTTCTGCTTGACACCCGAGAGGCGCCCGATACTCAGCAGGCGGCACACTTCCGCGCTCGTCAAATCCAGGATTCCCGCGGCCGCCTGCGCGGAAATCCAGCGCTTTTGGCGTGCGCCCATGACGATGTTCCCCCGGCGCGATCGCCCCCCCCGCGCCTGATTCACTGTAACGTTATATTATAGTTTTAGGCACTTGCGCTACTGTGGGTTTTGCTCCCGCCGTTCGCGGGAGCAACCGCAAGAGTTTTAGCCACCTGCGGACGCTACTCGCAGCCCGGTGCGGCCGCAGAATGCGTAAGTGCGGAAGGGTCCAGCTCCGTGCAGGAGGTGTACCCGCTCAGCGCCAGCGTTAAATCCAAATCGGCAAGCAGATTCAGCACCGCGTCGCGCACGCCCTGTTCCCCATTCACGGCGAGTCCCCACATATAAACCCGCCCGAGGAGCACGGCCTTCGCACCCAAGGCCAGCGCTTTCACGATGTCGGCGCCTCGCCGGATGCCGCTGTCAAACAGAACCGGCACCCGGCCCTTCACTTCGTCCACTACCGCAGGGAGCGCATCCAGTGCGGCGATCGCGCCGTCCACCTGCCTGCCGCCGTGATTCGAAACGATGATTCCGTCAGCACCGTTCTCCACCGCTCGCGCCGCGTCATTTGAATGCAAAATCCCCTTCAGCACGATTGGCAATCGCGTATGCTGGCGCAGAAAACTCAGGTCACGCCACGTAAGCGTCGTGTTCGAAAAAAGCGTGAGCCACAATTGAATTGCTGCTGCAGGATTTTGCTCCGGGGGCTGCGCCAGCCGTCCACGGAAAACCGGATCGCTTAAATAATTCGCCAGCCCCTCTCCGAGAATGAACGGCAAATACGCGTGGTGCAGATCCCTCTCGCGCCACGCCAGCATGGAAGTATCAAGCGTAACAACGATGGCTTGATAGGCCGCCCGCTCGGCGCGCTGCAGCATGCTCGCCGTCAGATTCGAATCCCGGCCCCAGTACAGCTGAAACCATCTCGGGCTATTCCCCATCGCCTCCGCTACGGTTTCGATGGATTGGCTGGAAACCGTGCTCAGCGCGAACGGTATCCCGAGCGATGCCGCCGCGCGCCCCGTCGCAACCTCCGCCTCCTGGTGAATGATTCCCTGCACGCCGACAGGACCCAGCATCACCGGCGCCGGCCATCGCTTTCCCAGCACTTCAACGCTCAGGTCGCGTTTCGAAACATCCCGGAGCATTCGGGGCACAATTCTCCATCGGTAAAACGCCTCCAGGTTCGCCCGCATGGTTTGCTCGCCGCCCGCGCCTCCCGCGACGTAGTCATACGCACGCGGCTCAAGCATCTCTTTTGCCTTCTGCTCCAGCAGAGACAGCGGCACGGGCGTGTCGAGCTTTCCACCCGCCAAGCCCCGCTGATAAATCAGCTGCTCGCGTTCCGGGCCAAATTGTTTGTCAGGAGAAAGTTTTGCCTCGTCCATAGCGTGGCGCAGATTATACACCGCGCTCCGCGAATCGCTTCCTCGCGCTAGCCTTCCGATGATCTGCGCGGATTCCCGTTCGAACCATGAACACTCTCCAAATGGTTCCTAAATATCTGGAAGCTCGCGCAGAAACGCTCTGCGCAACTTCCTTTGCTTTTTCTTTCGGGATATTTTGCGGGACTTAGCTGGCGCGGGCAGCGAACTGGCGATCGAGGTTCATCGCGATGCTTTGATCGAGGGTCACCGCCACATAGCGGGAGCAGATTTGCATTTCCCCATTCGCCCATTGGGAGAACGACGGGAACTTTGTTCGAAAAGCGCGCTCGAATGCAGCCACGGCGCGGTAGTACAGAGAAACTTCTTTCAGCCACGGACTGGTCTTTCGCAATTCCGGAGACAGCTCATTGCACAGATCCAGCAGGCTGCCGAAATCCCCGGCGCCGATACTCGCAGCATCAATTCCAGCCGTCAGTCGCAAGGACTCTGACAACGGCTGGTTGGCCGTGGAGATCCAGATGGCGCGCCATTGCGAGACTCCAAATCTCACCAGGGCGCTGACCGCGAACACGAGAATGAAGAGCGAGATCATATTTGCTACCGTGGAGTTTGCCAGCGCGACTCCTCCTGTCCAATGGGTCCGGAGTACCATGGGGACAGGACTCCTGGCGGTGCCCGATCTCCTCGGTTTGCCGTAACGTACTCATTCTAAACCTATTAACGAATTTCCGGTGCCCCGCAGCTCTGCGCTTCTCTCCTCACCCTTAACGATAACTAACTTGCAAGTGCAATCCGGAATGGTCTTGACCCAAACTGGCGGACCGACTAACTTGGCTTAAATGGACTCATTGTTCCTCTCCCCATGAGTGAACCCTACATCCGTCCCCATCCTCCGACGCCGAAAGCCAGCGAGGAGGAGCTCGTCCTGCAATCCCGCGAAATTGACAAGCGGGATTGGCGCGTCTGGGGCTACTCCGTCTTCGTCATTCTGCTGCTCACCTTTGCCGTCGTCGTCCTTGCGCTTCCCGCGGTGCGTCAAGGGGCCGAAACCATTTTCAATATCAAATTGTCCGAAGCTGTTTTCGGCCTGATCGGTCTCATCCTCATATTCAATATCTACGCCATCTCACAAGAAGTGCTTATCAAGCGGCTTCGCCGTCAGCTTGCCGAAAAGCAGGGCCACTCCGACTTGCTCCGCACGCTGGCCATGGTGGATCCACTCACCGGCCTGTACAATCGCCGTTTTGCCGAGCACCGCCTGGCCGCCGAAGTCGCTCGTTCTGAACGGAAGGGCCATCCGCTCACCGTTCTCACGCTGGACCTGAATTATTTCAAGGAAATCAACGATACCTACGGCCATCCCGCGGGCGATTACGTCCTCCAGGAATTTGCCGCGCATTTGAACAAAGTTGTTCGAGGCTCCGACCTCGCCGTGCGCTTGGGGGGCGATGAGTTTCTGGTTGTTCTTCCCGAATGTACTCTGGAGCAGTTGCGTCTGGTCTTGCTGCGCCTCGGCTCCCTGGAAGTCACCTGGCAGGGGCAGAAAATTCCCGTTACGTTCTCCGCCGGATGGAAGGAGTACGAACTCGGCGAGGAACCACAGCAATTGCTCGCGCGGGCGGATGAAGATCTCTACTCCCGCAAGCGCGCCCGAGGCAAGAGGCCCTCCGCAGCCCGGGCCAAGCAGGAGGCCCTAAAGCAAGCGGTGCAAGTCGAGACCACCAGCATGGGAACCCACGTTATGGTGGACGTTACCTGCTCTCATTGCGAGAAGAAAAACTCCGTGGCCATCACGCCCGACGCGGTAGCCGCGGAAGCCGTTCCCCACAAGGTCTGCTGCGCCCATTGCAATAAATCCTGGGACCCGCTCATTTCTGGCGCCATCCTGGCCGGCCCATTCCCGAAGTAATATCGCTGCTCTTGGCAGCCAGGCCGTTTCGACCCGCACAGGGCCGTCCCTGCGGGCGGCGCCTTGGCACTTCCGTGTTCGGGGCCGGCATTCCCCTGGTTGGTGATGTAGGCCAAGACGGAGGCGCGGCGGGGGGAGGCGCGGCCTTTGGTGACGAGGACGAGGAGGCGGGCGAGGAATACTCTTACGTTGAGGGCAGAATCGAATTCAAATTCAGAGAATTGGGGGGAGGTCGGGAGAGAGATCTTCGGAGTCGTCGAAGAAACTCTCGGGGGGCTAGAGGATGGGGAGGCGCTTGGAGAGGGATTGCGTGCGGCGGAAGCGTTTGGATTCGATGGCTTCGGCGGCGGAGAGCTTACGGTCTACGTGGGGTTCGGAGCGCGGGGCACCGGAATGGAGGAGGCATCGGTCCCCGACAGCGACGCCACAAGTGGGACAAGGTACGGAAGAAAGCTGTGCCGAGGTCAGGTCTTTCATACGCATGAGGAGAGAATGCGACAAAAAATATGGGAACGCAGTCCGGTTTGGAACACTTTGGCAAGAATATTTAGCGCAAGCACCTGACGGGGCGGGCGGGTAAGGAGACTAGAGCAGCAAAAGGGCAATGAAGCAGATACCCGCGATGACCGTCCTAGGAGGCATTCCAACGATAGCCATCGCGGGCCTATTTCCAGACTTCACTTCTGAGTCCGATTCTAAAGTTCTGACTTAGGCCTCCGCTGTGCAAAATTGAACAGGCGTGAAACTCGAGCCTGAATGGCAACGCTCGGCGAGTCCAGGTGACTGCGACTGAGTCCTGGCGCCCGACTCCCACAGAAACGATGGGAACAAAGGACGATTATCAGGTAGCAGCACCTGCGGAAACGAGAACACCCACCTAGCGCCGAGCGAATATCGCTCACAAAAGAGTGCGGATGGAAGGATGGCGCCGGAGGCGGCTTGGCTGAAGGGGAGCAGACTCACGGAAAGAAGAAAGCGAAAGTGTGCCTTGACCTCAACCGGCCTTCTCATGGAAGGACTTAGTCTTCTTTGACAAAGGTTTTCAGGAATATCTTAAACTCGGTCACGACGCGGGAGGGCAATTCGTTGATGGTCTTCTTGAGCAGAAGGTCGTGGCCTGCGCCGTCCACTTCCAACATGGCGTGAACGGAGGGGGTCAGCTCTAGAGCGGAGTTCATCTCAGCAGTCGTGCCGAATGGATCGCGCGTGCCATGAACGAAAAACGTGGGCGTGTTCAACTTTGGGAAATGACTGGTACGAAGTTGATTCGGTTTACGCGGAGGATGAAGCGGGTATGAGAACACGAGCAAGCCATCCGCTAGTTGGGGCTCTTCCGAGGCGAGCATGGTCGCCTGTCGTCCCCCATAGGAATGGCCACCCAAAAATACATGACTATTTTTCTGCTCCCGCATAATCGAGACGGCACGGCGCAGTCCGTCCCGATCCCGGATAGCGTTGGAGGGAGAAGGCGGTCCATGCGGGCGTTCGCGGCGGAATGGCAGGTCGAACCTCAAAACTGTGAAGCCCGACCCAGCCAGAGCATTCGACATCTCCACCAACAGTTTCGATTGGCAGTCTGCGCCAGCACCATGGGTGAGTACAATGGCCCTTCCAGTGGGCTGCGCAGGTACGTGGAGCCAGCCCCGAATTGCCGGGTCACCTTTAACGTCATCAAAACGAATAGACATGAAGCTCTAAATCGTGTGGATGTCCGAAAAAGCGAGTGTATTCGCCAGCCGAGATTCCGTCACATGATTGCATAACAGTTTTGGGACCATCCCACACGTCCGGCCCGTGCGTTAATCGGAAGTTGTTGCCCTGAACTGGTGGCGCAGCTTGGTTCCGGCCAACGCCTTGGCCTCACTGCTTGTCGTAGACAGAGTCGGTGCTGTAGTCCTTGCCGTCGGGTGTCTTTCCCTTTGACTTGACCGTCGAGACCAAACCATCCTTTGAAACCTCAGCTTCGGATTTCCCAATCTCTTTCCCGCCCTTTTTCAATGTTGCTTCGGCCTTGTTCGTGCCGACACGCTTGATGGCGATGGTGTCAGCGCCGCCGGGCATCCCCGTACCAGTGATGGGGTAATCCTTGCCGTCGTAGTTGACTGTGAAGCTGTACGAGTATGCCGTTCCATCACCACCGACTCCCTCAAAGCTATATTTTGCGCCGTCACCTTGCGCTGCAACCGTCCTCGTCTGGCTCTTCGGTGCTGGTCCCGGTTCGAATTTCGATTTTGCGACATTGAGTTTCCAGGTACCCACAAAGGGATTCCCTTGGGCCCACAGCGGAGCAGCGGCAACAGAAGTGAGAATAAGAAAAGACAGTGCGAATAGGAAACGTTTCATGTGAAATGCTCCTTAATTTCGCCTCGGCCCCGGATTCCGTCTTGCCTCAGCGGTGGCGAATTATGGTGCCGCGAGGCTTTCGGAATCAAGCTATTTAGACATCAAGCGAGACAGCGTGATTTGATTGTCCGGTCAGCGCCGCGTCAGTCAGGCGCTCGTTGGGGGCATACTGCCGGGCGATACATTTCAGGCCGTACCCACCTCGTATCAATGGGGCTTGAATGTCTTCCCGGTCTCCAGGAGCGTCTTCAGGCGGGAAAGAATACGGGGCCATCCATCGGCGCAGGCAGCGTAGGTGGGGTCATCCTCGGCCCACTCGTCATGCGTCACTGTTACTTTGGTGGCTTCGGTCTCAGGCACGAGTTCGATCGTTGCGCGTGACGCCTTATCATTTTGGCCCATTGCGAAGGTGTACTGAAAGACGTTTGGCGGCTCAAACCGCAGGACCTTCCCTCGGACGTAGGTCATGGGCTTGCCATCGGGTCCCGCGCCCGCCCACGCGAGCGAGCCGCCAGGCTTAAAATCCGCTTGAAGCTCAACCCCCGAGAAGATGATGCGGTTCGACTCCCGCGACACGAAGCCTTCCCACACCTTCTCCGGGGTGGCGCCAATGTAGAAGATATATTTCAGTGGTGCTTGATGGGCCATGATCACTCCTGACACTCCTGCGCCATTATATCCACAGGCAAAAACTCAGCAAGGCGGGAGCAGCAACGGTTGTGCCCGGTAGCGCGCACGGATTACCGGGCGAGTCCATTCCGCCTCTCCCGTAACCGGATTTATCAGGCTTGCGCGATCTAGGAAACTCCATTACGCTGGCCAGTTGCCGGCGGTGGCTTCTCCCCTCACCCGCTATTGGTTGTTCCAGCTGAGATTCACACTCTTGTCAACGAAGGATGACGTATGACTCGCAAGAATACTTGGGTGATACTTGCTATGGCGGGAGCGGCGAGTTTTTCCTTGATTGCCTGCAAGGACACACAAACTCTGCAAGAGAACGAGCAATTGAAGGCCAAGGTGGCGGAACTTCAGAAAGAGAGCGGCCAAGTGGGAAACGATCTCGAAACAATGACGGCTGCCCGCGATGCGTTGGCGAACGAGAACGAGAGGCTTAAGGCAGAGATTAAGACCCTGAAAACGAAGAACTCCGGGAAGAAAGCTGCGCATCGAAAGCGTCGTCGGAGCTAAAGGTCACGGCAGTTATAAGAACCCCGCGTGGTTTGGAGAGCGCCAACCGGTGTCTGTTTAATTGTCAGAAAAAGGAGGCTACGAGCATGAAAACGTTTGAGGTGCAATTTCGCTATCGAGATCGAACGGAAAGAACGGTGGAATCGACAGTCAAAGTGGAGGCGTCGAGTCTTCCCGGAGCAGTTGGGAAGGCGGCACGTGAATTTGTCAAAGGCTTGGACCGGAAGCAGAGATTCGATATGAACAAGAATGGACTCGAAATTACGGCCAAGCCCACTGGGACGACAACGGAGACTCAGGCATCCGCGGAGGCCGCCGCAAGCTGACAGACCAGCGGGACCAGAGCTGGGCCGAGATTTCTGCGCTTGCGACCACTGCCTGACAACTCGTGCGGGCTCCATGAGCGCATCAATCGCTGTTCCGCTTCTGCGGCAATCGGACTCTTGTCAGCCAGAAATCATTGATGCTCTTCACGAGACTTACGAACGCGTCCCACTCCACGGGCTTTCTGAAGTAGCAATTCGCCCCGTGCTGATAGCTAATCTCAACATCATCCTCCGACACGGAAGTGCTCAGGATGACAGTAGGGATTGTTTTCAGGCTATAGTCCGACTTGATGCGAACCAGCACTTCCCGTCCATCCATCTTTGGCAGGTTTAGGTCCAGCAAGATAAGGTCTGGACGAGGAGCCTGAAGGTAGTCTCCATCGCGCTTCAGAAAAGCCATAGCCTCCATGCCATCGGAAGCTACATGCAAAAAGATGGCTGGACTGGCATCGCGGAAGGCTTCCTGCATCAGCCGCACATCGCCGGGGCTGTCTTCTACCAAGAGAACTCTGATGGGCCTGAGCTTTTCTCCGCCGGTTTCCATGATTTCCTCTCAATTGCTCCAAGGGAAAGCGAAGTGTTCCTCGACACTTGGTTAAGCAAGTATGGTGCTTGGCTATTGACTGAGGAGGGCAATCGGCTGCCAATGGACGATTTCGGAAGGGACTTTCATTGTGACGAGTTGGCCAGCAGAGTCAAGGACGTTGAACGCAACTCCAACGGTGTAGTTAACGGGTGATCGGTGGCAGGGTTGTTCCGGTTGAACCTGTATCGTGATTCATTCAACCACGGATCGTCCGTCCGCTATCAGGCGAAGGATTTCGCCGAGGTTCGGGCGGAGGCATCGTAGGATCCGGATCGCCGGGGACGGGATCGCGCTTCTCGGGATCCGGGTTCGACGTATTCGGCCAATCATCAGGAGGATTTGGTTCCCATCGAGAGGACTCGGCATATCTCTGGTGTTGGTCGTGTGGCATAGCAGTCTCCCTTTAAACTGAGAACTCACGGACGTGTTGCTTGTGGTGCTGGCGACAAAAACGACTCCTCGATTTTCTTTGTGTTTTCTGCGATGTATCCACCCAGGGTGTTGCATTTCAGGAAGATCAGGTATTTATCACTACGCGAGGATATCGGTCCGCCTCAGCCTCTGGCACAGCACTCTATCGGATGTCGAGGCAGGGTGCTGTTCTTTTCTATTCACTTTACGGAGATTTTTTGGTCAAACGGCGTAGCTTCTTGTTGTCGTTGATCAGGAACTGGCTGAGTGGAAAGCGCAGAATATTTCGGACCGGCGGGACAAAAGGAGAGAGGCGCTCGGAAATCACACAAGCGCCTCTCAGTACTGCGTCAACGTAAACCGTACCTCACTGGATCACCTCCTTCTCGGCAGGAACGCCGATGTCGACAAGAATGTCGAGTGGTCCGAGTATAGCGCAGGACCGAGGAGTTGTCAGAACAAGCGTTTCCCCAACCTTCACTGCCGCAGCCATGGACTACGGCGATGGAAGCCACGGTTTTTGCCGGGTGGACTTACCATCCCTTGTAGCCGCATGCCGCGGCGGCCGACGGCTTGTGAAGGGCCCTGCAAGCCACCTCAGCGCATGCTTTGAAGCTTTCCCTATTTGCTGTACCGATCGAGGATCGGACGCACGCGTGCCTTCACGGACGCGTCCGTGAGCGACTCATAAAACCGCCGGATCTGCGGAACGAGCCTATATTCCGATCGATTTTCGAGAATCGCGTTTAGGGCATGCTCGCGCGCCGTGTCGGGCATCCCCGGCGCCGACAGGGCATCGACATACGCATCGGCAGCCCGGCCATCGTGGATAATGGACAGGGCATCTACAATTGCCGAGAAGGCCGCGGGATCCGTCTCCGTCCGAAGAGCGGCAATCAGCGCGTTAACGGCGTGCGGACCTTTTGCGCCCCCGAGCTTTTCCGCAGCGCGGATCCGCCTTAACGACGACGGCGAGCGCAGCGCCTCGATCTCCGCATCCGACTCTTGAATCGACAGTGAGCCAGGGTCAGCGATCCGGCGTTGAAACTCTTCGGCTCTCTGGCGCTGCGCGGCCGCCGACTCCGCTTGCCGGTTGCGCTCGTATTCCTCGCGCGAAGCTTCCATCTGCTGCCGGCGCTCGGCCGGAACGCTTTCAATCGAGCAGCCAGTCTCCAACAGGGCCAAGGTGAGTCCCGCGATAGAGAAGACCGACGCCAGGGTTCGCTTTGTCGCCATTGCCGTTTTTCTCCGACGGAGAGAGCCCGCCCTCCGAGCCGAACTTCTGTTCCTCCTCTGATTCTCCAGCACTTCGCTGAGCGCAGCGTAAAGCGACGGAGTAGGTGTGCCGTGTCGGTAATTCGGTCGAGAAGTGAACGCCTCAATCGGACAGATTCTGATCTGGATGTAGCGGAGAATCGAGCGCAGTTTCGTGTGAGTGGCAAATCCAATGAAGGCTAACGGACTGTTAGCGACCCGACACGTAGGTGCAGGATCGTAGCGGACGCCTGGGTTGGCGTTTTTATCTTGCCCCTGGTAATGCGGTTACCGGAGGTGCCCCGGGCCTTTATGTGTACGACGTGATCATCGTACCAGTACGTAAGAATATTACTTTAATACTACTGTACAGCCACTTATATTTATTGTATCTTCTGCCAAATCGAGTCAGGACCTTGTCCCTAAAAAGAGGCCCCGTGAAATCGAAACAGCCGCGGCCAGTGAATCCCAAGGAGTTCTCGACGGAGCTGTGTGTGCTCCTAGAGGAATATTCTCTCCGTTCGTACGCAGAAAAACAGCGCAACCGTGCTTTGGCGGCACGGCGATCACCAAGAGAGGTTTTGTTGGAGTTGGTTGCTCTGCTGGAAGAGTATTCACCCAGTTGGTATACCGAAGAACAACGCGATCGGGCTTTTGCATCGCTGCGAGCCCCAAAGATTCTTACGTAAGTGCTTGGTTCCTTTGAATTCATAGGTTGGATGGCCGGACAAGTTTCTGCTGGTACTGCCGAGAACAGCCCTTGCTAGCCTGGCGAGCGAGTATCCAGAAGGCCACCAGCATCCAGAAAGTACCCCACCGCATCCGAAACACGACAGGGTTTTGGGCAGCCTTTCGTCCTGCGGTCAACTTCTGGTAGGCGCGTTGCCGGAGAGTTCGGCTACCACTTTCTAGGTACTCCGAGCCCCAACCTTCAGCGGTAACAAAAAAAAACTCCATCTCGTGATGCTTTTCCTTCTGACGTGACGGAGATTACGGATATAGGCCTATCGAACGGGTGATGGCAGAGAAAGACGGGTGGTGCCGCTAAGGGGGAGTTTCCATGAGAAAAAAAATGAGTGCAATCAGAAATACGCAGGTATTGGGAGTTCGCAAGGAAACCGACAGCCTCGGGGACGTAAACGTGCCTGCCGAGAAACTTTGGGGCGCGCAGACGCAGCGTTCGCTGGAGCACTTCAGCATCGGCAAAGACCTAATCCCGCGCGAGATGATTACTGCATACGCGAGCCTGAAGAAAGCTGCCGCCAATGCCAACCATGCGGGCAAACGGCTCGACGACGAGCGCCACAAGCTGATCGTACAAGTGTGCGACGAAATCCTCGCGGGCCAGCATCAGGACATGTTCCCGCTGCATGTGTGGATGACGGGCAGCGGCACGCAATTCAACATGAACGTGAATGAGGTGATCTCCAACCGGTGCTGCCAGATTGCGGGCACGCCACTGGGGAGCAAGACACCGGTTCACCCCAACGACCACATCAATATGTCGCAGTCCTCCAACGATTCTTTCCCCTCTGCCATGAACATCGCGGCGGCGGTCAATGCGAAGCTGCGACTGATCCCGGCGGTGAAGGCGCTGGGCGATGCAATCGCCGCGAAGGCCGAGGAATGGAAGAACATCGTCAAGATTGGGCGGACTCACATGCAGGATGCTACGCCGCTGACGCTCGGGCAGGAATGGTCGGGTTATGAGGGCATGCTCGCGGACGATCTCGAGCGGATCGAAGATGCGCTGAAGGGCGTCTACCGTCTCGCGCTCGGCGGGACGGCGGTGGGCACCGGCATCAACGCCGCGCCGGGCTTCGGCGAAGCGGCTGCGGCGGAGATCGCTAAGCTCACCGGCCTGCCGTTCGTGAGCGCGCCGAATAAGTTCGCGGTGCAGGGCGCTCATGACGCCCTCGTACAACTCTCCGGCACATTCCGCACGCTGGCCGTGTCGCTTTACAAAATCGGCAACGACATCCGGCTGATGTCCTGCGGGCCCCGGGCCGGCTTCGCCGAACTGAAGATTCCGGAGAACGAACCGGGCTCATCGATCATGCCGGGCAAGGTAAATCCGACGCAGGCCGAAGCGCTCACGATGATCGCCGTACAAGTGATGGCGAACGACGTGGCGGTTGGTTTCGGCGGGGCAGGCGGCTATCTGGAGATGAACGTCTACAAGCCGCTGATCATTTTCAATGTGACGCACTCCATCACGATCATGGCCGACGGATGCGCCAATTTCCAGAAATTTCTGATCGAAGGGACGAAGCCGAACTTGAAGAAGATCGAGGAATATGTGGAGCGGTCGCTGATGCTAGTGACGGCACTCTCTCCGGTCATCGGCTATGACAAAGCATCGAAGATTGCGCATGACGCGCTGGACAACGACCTAACGCTCAAGGAAGCCGCGCTGAAGCTGGGATTTGTGACGGAAGACGAGTTCGACCGCATCGTCGTTCCGACGAAGATGGTCAAATCGTACGTTGCGACGGCCTAGAAATGGAAGGTCACGGGCCCTGACTTAAGAAAAAACGAAAGAGAGGTAAGCAGCATGACAAGCACCACCAAGTACGGAATCGAATTGCTCCAGGATCCATCGCTCAACAAGTCCACGGCGTTCACGGAGGCGGAAAAGCAGGCGCTCGGACTTGTTGGACTTGTGCCCGACGTGACCGAGACGGAAGACGTGCAGTTAAGCCGGGTGATGATGCAGCTCGGCCACAAGAACACGGACCTCGAGCGTTACATTTACCTCATCAATCTGCTCGATCACAACGAAAGGCTCTTCTATCGAACGGTTATGTCGGACCCGGCGCGCTTTCTGCCGATTGTGTACGACCCGACCATCGGGGAAGCTTGTCTAAAGTTCGGACATATCTATCGCCAGGGGCGGGGCATGTATCTCTCGATCACGAGGCGCGGCAAGGTGAAGGAAATCCTGAAAAACTGGCCGCAGAAGGACGTGCGCTTCATCTGCGTCACGGACGGAGGCCGGATCCTCGGTCTGGGAGACCTCGGAGCGAACGGCGCGGGGATCCCCATCGGCAAGCTGCAGCTTTACACCGCGTGCGCCGGAGTGCCGCCGCAATATCTTCTGCCCATGTATCTCGACGCGGGCACGAACAACGAGCAGTACCTGCACGATCCTTTGTATCTGGGAATGCGCAAGACGCGCCCATCGACCGCGGAACTTTATTCGTTTGTGGACGAGTTCGTCGAGGCCGTGCAGGACGTATTCCCGAAATGCTGCATTCACTTCGAGGATTGGACCGGCACAGACGCCGTGCACTTGCTGCAGCGCTATCGCGACAAATATTGCGTGTACAACGACGACGTGCAGGGAACCGCAGGGATCACGCTGACGGGGATGATCAACGCAGCCAAGCTGAAAGGCACGAAGCTGAAGGACGAGAAGTACTTGTTCCTCGGTGCGGGCTCCGCCGGCATTGGCCTTGCCAACTTGCTTTGTTCCGCGCTTGTTGGGCAAGGCATGACGCTGAAGGAAGCGCAGTCGCGGGTCTATATGTTCGATATCAACGGTCTGTTGGAGTCGACGCGCACGGATCTTGTGGATTTCCAGAAGGCGTATGCGCACCAGCACGCGCCGACGCGGGATTTCGTCGCGGCCATCGAGAGCATCAAGCCGACGACAATTATTGGTGTGAGTACGATTGGCGGGGCGTTCACGCAGAAGGTGGTTGAGAGCATGTCGCGCATCAACGAGCGACCGGTGATCCTTGCCCTCTCGAACCCTACCGAGCATGCCGAATGCACGCCCGAACAAGCCTACACCTGGTCGCAGGGCAAAGCGATCTACGCTGCCGGTGTGCAGTTTGCGCCGGTAGACTACAACGGCCAGACATTTCTACCGGGGCAAGCAAACAACTTCTACATCTTCCCGGCGGTCGGTATGGCGATCTACGCCACACAGGCGAAACGAGTGACGGATGAGATGTTCATCGAAGCCGGGCAGGCGGTGGCGGATCAGGTGCCGGCCGAGTTGCTCAACCAGGGTCTCCTTTATCCGCTGCAGTCAAACATTCTGGAGACCGAGATACTGACGGCTGCGCGCGTTGCCAAGCTGGTCTTCGATTCGGGACTTGCCCGTGTCGAGCGACCCCGCGACATGGTGGCGTTCATTCGCGAGCATGTCTATGAGCCGGGATACCGCAACGAAGAACTCCGTGCGGGCGCAGCGGCATAGAAGAATTCGTCCGTGAATGCCGCAGTCGTGTCAAAGACGTCACCGGGAGAGATGGCACGCCAGCCAGCCGCGGCCCGCCATATCTTCTTCCATGGTCTCACGTTGTCAATCTTGTGTGCGATCAGCTACTCAGCCATCATCCAAATCCTTGCCCAAATGTTTTCAATCTCTCGAGATGATGATCTGCTCGGAGGCATGTGGGCGGTGGTCGCCACCATATTTGTGTATCGGTACGGGTACGATCAAAGTGCAGGCGCCGCCTTATCGCGGATGGTGGCAACGTTGCTCAGCTTCGCCCTTTGTTTTGTGTACCTGCTCTTTTTCCCGTTCCACCTCTGGGGAATGGCCGCGCTGATTGGAATCGGGGCAGTTGCGATGGCGCTACTCGGGCGGCCGGACGACATAATCACCACCGGAATCACCACTGCGGTGGTGATGGTTGTCGCGGCCATCAGCCCGGACCATGCGTGGAGACAGCCGATCTTGCGCGTGGTGGACACGCTTGTGGGAGTCACAGTTGGCGTACTCGGAGCGCGGATCAACTACTTGCCGCTCTTACGAGCGGGGCCAACGTCTGACCGACACAGGGCGTAAAGCCTTTCACCCAGCTCCCCGCCGTGAGGGGAGAACGAGGCGGAAAAGGCTGGGCACGATGGATAGTGCTCCCGCACACAGAGAAGGAAAACTGCGGCGTGGCCTCGGGGGCTCGCCGATGGCCTAGCTGCGATTACGCGGCTTGGGTGTCGCGGGGCAACTTGACCTTGGTCAGCCAGAAGTCATTGATGCTCTTCACGAGATGCTCGAATTCGCTAAAGGACACGGGCTTCGAGAGGTAGCAGTTGGCGTGGAGTTGATAGCTTTTCACGATATCCATTTCCGCGTCGGAAGTAGTCAAAATAAGGACGGGGATCGATTTCAGGCTGGAATCTGTCTTGATGTGAGCCAAGACTTCGCGGCCATCCATTTTGGGTAGGTTGAGGTCCAGCAAAATAATGTCCGGACGGGGAGCATGAACGTAGGTGCCTTCCTGCATCAGAAAGGCGATCGCCTCACCCCCGTCGCGAGCCACAAGCAACTGGACGGAATTATTGGCGCCGAGAAAGGCCTCCTGGGTTAGCCGGCGATCACCCAGACTATCTTCGACCAAGAGAACTTTTATAGGCATACGGTCTCCTCCGATTACTCCGCTACGGCGCCTGGCTGCGGGACAACGTTAGGAAGGACAGGCACTCGCATCCGCAAATTGGCATCGGACATTTCCAGGATGGGGGATTGCAGCAGCAGATGGGTGGAGAGCTGCAATCCGTTTTCTAGCCAAATCGGAAACATAAAATGCCGATCAGGATTCGCCGTCTTTCGAGACGGCAACTCATACATGGTGACGGCCCTGGACTCATAGGCTTTGTTGAACAGCAAGGCTCTGTGTTGGAACTTTCTAATCAATGAGTCGCCCAAGGATGTTCTGCTTGCGATTGAAGCAGCGTGAGCAAGGAAACGCTTGGAGTCAATAGTACGGTAAAGCAGGGTGTCGGGGCCGCGAGTCAGCGTCGCGAACAGCGCCGCTTCCTTCCAGCAGCACTCGCTGGTTTCAACACCTTCGCCGGCGATGGAGGCGGAGCGCGTTTGCTTTGGATGTCTGCTAAAAAGACGGGGAAACAGGCGGCCAGGCAAAATCGGACGGGCAGTGGGAAGGCTGGAGCCACAGCAGTGACGCGGGCGAGGACGCGGGTTATTTTTTGAAGAGGTCCTCGAAGGCCTGGCGGGCGTCGGTGTGACGCGGAGGCGCGGAGGGAGTGGAACCGGGGGCCGCGGGCTGGGCGTAAGAGGTGGGGGCGGTGTCCTTCTCGATGGTCGTGCGGAATTCGTAGAAGGTGCAATTGTTTTTGGCGTCTTTGGGGGAAATGCGTTCGGGGATGGGCTGCGTGCACTCGAACTGGGCGCCGGAATCGAAATAGCGGCACTGCTTGCAACAGTGCAATTCGAATTGACACTTGGGGCAGGTGCCGTTGACGTCGTACCCGGGAGTGAGGACGGCGCCGCAATTGGCGCAGCGGGCGCGCGTGACGGTGCCGACCATGCGCGGGGTGCGCGGGCCGAACTGATCGGCGCCGCGAGGGCCGCCGGCGGGCGGTTTACGGTCGTGCGACTTTTCTTTTTTTTCGTTTTTTTCCGCGTCGCGATACCCGCGGTGACTGTACTTTCGATCCACAAACGCCTCCGTCCGCCCGTTTCGACGGACTGCCACAGCTACAGCCTGGACTTTTGCGCAGATGCGCTCACCAACTTGGTTAGAATCCAATCGGATTGCTACACTCGGCCGGACCGCACAATGAATCCCCAGAGTATGCTGGCTTGCAGGATGCCTACGTCCGAGAGCAGGAGATGGGACCTCTATGTTTTTAATACTATGGGAGTTCGAAGTCAAGCCGGGTTATGAAGAACGCTTCGAGAAGGTCTACGGCCCGGGTGGGGACGGGGCCAAGCTGTTTCGAACGGATTCGAAGTATAGAGAGACCCGGCTGGTGCGTGACTCCTTTCGTGCTGCAATTTATTTGACGGTGGATTTCTGGGATTCGCGTCAGGAGTATGAGGAATTTTTGCGGAAGCGGCGCGCGGAATATGCCGCGATTGAGGCGATCGGAGAAGAGTTGAAGCGGAAGGAGAGACGGATGGGATGTTTTGAGATGGTTGAAGATTGAGCCGAGGGCGAAGAAAAGGGGAGAACTTCGGTTAAGAAGTGAGTAAGCCGAAAGTCCTGTCGGCGGTGGAAGAACTGCGCGCCGGCCCCGGATTTGCCGGGTCGTAGCGAAGCGGCAGCGAGCGGCTGCACCCCAAAGTGGGACTAGCCCTTGCCGAGCCACATGGCGATGAAGCCGTCGGGAGCGAGATCGGGCTGGAGAAATGTGCGGGGCGTGCCGTGGGCACGGAGGACGGCTTCGGCGGCGAGATAGCCACTGCGGACGGCGCCTTCCATGGTGGCGGGCCAGCCGGTGGCGGTCCAATCGCCGGCGAGAAATAATCCGGGGACGGAGGATTCTTGCTTGGGGCGCCAGCGGTCGACGCCAGGCTCGGGGGAGAAGGTGGCGGCGGCTTCTTTGATAACCGTAGCCTTCAGCAGTTGCGCATCACGCGCGGCGGGCAAGGCGCGGCGGACTTCTTGCAGGCAGAGGTCGATGATTTCCTGGCGAGATTTCTGCAGCAAGTCGTAGGAGGCGCTGATTACGAGTTGCAAATACTGTTCACCACTTGTGCTTTTCCCTGCCTCGTGCGGACCGGCGTAGAGGGCGGACTTGTTGAAAATCCATTGCGTCGTCGTGTCGAGCAGGGTGATGAAGGGTTCTTTCATGACTTGGCGGTCGAACCAGAAATGCACGCCGGTGATGGGTGAAACTTTTATTTTGTCGAGATTCGAGAGAGACGGGTCACTTTGCTTCACGCTCTCAGGCAATAATTCGACAAGCGCGGCGTGCGGGACGGCGAAAACGTAGGCGCCGGCCCTTTCTTCTTTTGCGTCGTCGAAGCGGACGCCGGCGATTTCGCCGTTTTCGATTTTGAGGCCGCGGACGGGCGCGCGCAAGGTGACTTCGCCTCCGCGTTTTTCGATTTCGGATTTGCAGCCGTCGTATAAATTAGCGAGCGGGACGGCGGGCACGCCCATGCGGTATCCGGTGCGATTCGAAAGAAAGGCTTTCCAGAAAACATCCACGCCGAAGCGGGCATCGGTGCGATCGAGTTCTTCATCGAGCGCGCTGACGAGGACGACGCGCCAGAAGCGATCGATGGCGCGCTGGGTCTGGCTGCGGCGGCTGAGCCATTCGAGCATGGAGATGCCCCCAGGCGCTTCGAGGTCCCGAGGCTTCCCTTTCGAACGCAAGATATCGAGCATGGCTCGGGCGATGCTGAGCTTGTCGCGCAGGGTGAGCGGGGCAAATTTTGCGAAAGAGCCGGTCATGTGGAATGGCGCGGGAAGAATTCCGGCTTGCATTTCTCCGCGGCGGCCCTGGGGATCGAGGAAAAAGAGGCGGTCGAAGAATTTAATTTTGTCCGCAGAGCCGATGCGTTGATAAAAATCAGCGAGATTGGTGCAGCAGCCGAGGGTGACGTGCTGG